>ERZ795060.2462-NODE-2462-length-18755-cov-6.656738_pt1 | contig 18755 bp, 14 predicted proteins | sample MGYA00375144_ERZ795060 | MGnify/ENA primary metagenome ERZ795060 (study PRJEB30189, sample SAMN05720157) | activated sludge metagenome | isolation source: anaerobic digester from wastewater treatment plant | place: Japan | collected 2015-05-15 ...
TTATTGCCAGGAATCTTTATTGCCAGGAATAGCCATGAAAAAAGAAATCCTCACTCTCAAAACGTCGGCCCGGACCGAATTCCTCCCCCTCTTCCAAAAAGTTCAGGGGATACTGAGCGGATGGGGCGTCAAGGATGGCCTCTGCATTTTTTATGTCCCGCACACCACCGCCGGGATTTTCGTCAATGAAGGTTGCGATCCCGACGTGATCCGCGATATCCAAAACACGCTCGACCGCTTGGTTCCCTGGCAGGGGGGCTATCATCACATCGAGGGCAATTCCGCCGCCCATATCAAAGCCACCCTGGTGGGTAACAGCCGCCAGGTGTTGGTTGAAAACGGCCGCCTTCAGCTAGGCCGCTGGGAAGAGATTTTCTTCGCCGAATTCGACGGCCCCCGCACCCGCCAATTGATCCTGACGTTTATCGACGCGAAATGAGATAGGAGATGTGGATCGTAAGGTGGTCTCCAAGCAATGCGCGGTGACGAGTTAATTGTAAAAGATCTTTTTATATAAAAATTTTTTTGGAAATTGGAATCGATATGCCTGTCCGCTAAGCCTTGCTGGATCGCACGCGTGTCACCGCTTTCCTTCCCTGATGGAGGATCCCTGGCCCATCGTGTTGCACCGAGGGCTGGCCGAGAAGATTGGAATTCATCTTCTGATCGGCTTTGGGACTTCCCCTCTTCCTGTTTTTCCCTTTATTCTTAGGAGCACCATTCACCCTAGAGGGATGGGCCTAAAACCAATTCGTGCTGTTTCCAAGGGAGAAGAACCATGAAACTCAACCGACGACATTGGCTGCAAACCGCTGGGGCTGGTTTGGGCTTGCTGGCCTGGGCTGGGCCGCTTTCCCGGGCCGTGGAACCCGAAACATTCGCGAAGCCATCCCGGATGAAGGTGGGACTCGTGACCTATAATCTTGCCAAGGACATGGATATCGAAACGCTTATCAAAACCTGCGAGGCGGCCCAGATCCAGGGGGTCGAGCTGCGCACCACTCATGCCCACGGCGTAGAAGTATCGTTGAACCAAGAGCAGCGCGCGGTGGTCAAGAAGCGCTTTCAGGATTCCGCTGTCGAACTGATGGGGCTGGGCAGCGCCTTCGATTACCACACGCCGGACCAGACCAAGTTACGCAAGGACATCGAGGCCACAAAGGAGTACATCCTTCTCGCCCGGGATGTCGGTGCGTCCGGCGTCAAGGTGCGGCCCAACGGTTTTCCCGAGGATGTTCCCCGGGAAAAGACCCTCGAACAAATCGGCCAGTCCCTGCGCGAAATCGGCGCATTCGGCCAGGATTATGGCATCCAGATCCGGCTCGAGGTTCACGGCCGGGGGACCAGCGAACTGCCCCATATCAAAACCATAATGGACGTAGCGGATCATCCAAACGTGGGCGTCTGCTGGAACTCCAACGCCACAGACCTGGCCGGCGAGGGATTCGATTACAATTTCAACCTGGTCAAGGACAAGATTTTTGTTTGCCACATGAACGACTTATTCAATGACCGCTACCCCTACCGCCGCCTTCTGACCCGCCTCAACGAGATCGGTTTTGAAGGCTACTGCCTGGCTGAACTGCCCCACACCAGCCCCGATCCCGTGATCGTGCTGAACTACTTCCGCGCCCTGTGGCTGGCATACCAGAACCTGCTATGAGGCCGGAATTGTTGGATTCTCCGCCTTATCGTAACTACTATTGACTCGCATAGAGACATTTCTCAATTCTGGATGCGAAGTTTGGGCCTTGATGGATGCGCCGAATCATTCGTTATCCATTTGGGAGAGAAAAATGGGTGAGGGTAATTTGAGTAGAATTGGACCTTGATGTCCGCCCTTCTCCCGGAGTCCGTAGAATCGATCAGACACATCCGGTACGCATTTTCCTAATGAATTAAAAAGGGGGACAAATTCTTCAGATATCTACAATCACTCACTACAATCTCTTCAACATATTCTTCGCTTCCTCTACCGAAATCTTCTTGGTGGGGAGGGGGAACTCCAGCGTGTCCCCATTGGGGCGGAATCCGCCGCCGTCCACGTCCACGAAGATGGGATTCGTATAGGCGCAGGGATGCATTTCCGATTGCCAGCTGGTTCCATACCCCGTGGCCAGGGTGAAATTCTCCCCATAGGCCACCACGATCAGGTGGCTGTCTTCACTCAACGGCACGGAGATCGTCCGGTCGAATTTCACCACTCCGTCCGTGAACCAATCGGGATGGCTGGCCCGGGTGAAATTCACGTCCGGCCGTTGCCGCCCGTTCACCAGGACCTGCACCCGGTCGATGTCGATCCAGTCCGTGCATTGCACCCGCACCTTCAACGGGATTTCCCCCACCGCCCGGACCGATCCGCCGGGCCCGGTTCCGTCCCCGGTTTCCACTTCCACGAACGGGCCATTGGTCACCAGGATCTTACCTGCCTTGGCGTTACGCACGATCTCTTTCCAATCGATTTCGGCAGGCTTTTCTTTGGAACTGGGAACAAAAATCCGCCAGCCGCCCACGCCGTTGCCATGTACCGAGTGCGCGTCCGAGACCGCCACGCTCCAATACCGGTGGCCCTGGTTCAGCATCTGCAGCCAGATGAATTGCCGGTGATAGCGCAATTGCTCCTCCCCCTTGCTCCCTTTCGTGATCCGGAACGGGGCCCGTGTCAGAATGTTGCCGTCCTGGGTGTTCGGCCCCCAGGTCTCCGACGCGTCGATCAGGTCTTGGAGGCCCAGAAATCCCCCATCCTCGCGGCCGTCGCCGTCCCGGTCGATGAAATCCTCCACCATGTCGGGATGGTTGAGTTGCACCCACCGTTCCGGCATGGCGCCCTGGAAATCGCGCAGTACGATGGCGTTCAGCCGCGGATCTTTTTGCCATTGCGGCGCTCCTCCGTCCTGGGTCAGTGGTACCGGTTTAAAGGGAAATGCGTTGAAATGCGCGCCCGAGCCGGTCAACTCAATTCCCGGAATCGTCGTCATTTCTTCCGCCAGCCCCAGTTTGTTGATATACGGTTGCCAATCGTACAGGCGGTTGTGCTCCGTGGTCGGCGCGAATTCGATGTGCTCCGCTGCCAAGTTGATGATCCGGTCCTCGGTCCCGCAGGTGTTGTCCCCGCTAGGAGTCGAGTGGTTATGGAAATCGGCGCTGATCCAGCCGGACGTATCCACCACCCGCCGCAGAATGCCCCGGATGGGACACATTTCCCCCGCGCCTAAGGTGACCGTTCCTTCCAGGTGATCGTATTCGATTCCCCGTGTCACGATGACTTTATACTGCCCCGGCGGCGTTTGCACCACGAAGCGGCCGGTTTCCGAGTGGTATTGCTCCAGGCAGCCATGGGCCCGGTTGGCAGGCCCCAGGTTGGGATTCGGGGTTCCATTGATGCCGAGGATCTGGACCTTGCAAGGCAAGGCGCGGCCGTCCTCGCCCCGGATGTCGAACGCGAAGGCGGACGCCGGCCCCATGGTCAGGGTGAAACTGCTGCTCTGGCCGGCCTCCACTTTCAGGGTGGATTTTACCGGGGAGCGTCCCAGATCCTCGGCCGTCAATTCATACTCGCCGGGAGGGAGATTGAACGACAAATTTCCCTCGTCGTCCGGATAGGCGGTCAACGTCTGTTCCCCCATGGGAATGATCACTTTGCCGCTCGGGATGGGTTGGCCTTGATCGTCTTTCAGGGTGCCTGTCACCATCCCCGCGCCCTGCGAAAAGACGACGACTCCGAACGCCTGCGCAGGGGAATGGCCGATGGCGATAAACCGTTCGTAGCGGATTTCCTGCCCCGGCCCCAACTCCAGGTCGGCCGGGGGCGCTGCCACATCCTTCTGCAGCCAACCGAAGGCATATCCCACCTTGTCCCGGGGATCCACCGCGTCCGCCACCGTGATCCCCTGAATGGTTTTCACATCCGAGAGACGGTCGATCCGGTCCTGGGTACCGATCTTGATGGCCGTTCCGCTTTCGTTCCGCAGCGTAGTCGTGACGATCAATCCCGCCCAATCCTCGCCCAGACGGTATTCGTGGCATTTGAACAGGCCTTCGTTCATGGCCGCGGTGACCACGGTTTCCACCACCGCCTCTCCGTCTTTCCCGTCCTTTACGACGCGCACATACGAGACCGGCCCTTGCTGGTTGGAGGGAGCGAAGAGCGTCAACTGGTCGTTGTTTTCTCCCCGGAACGTCAAATCGTACAGACATCCCGGCGTGACCGCGTTCCACAGGGTCCCCATGTTGGCCTTCCGCAATGGCGCGTTGCATGAGATCACCGCTTCAATCCGGTTGTTGCGCAGGATGAAGTCGCCGATGATTCCGTCCGCTTCCTTTCCGCCCGGCAGCTGATCCTTGTTTTGTGGGCCTATTTCGAACGCTTCCGGCGCCGCCCAGGCCAATCCACTGGTGACCAAAACCAACAATCCCAAGAGTCCGATTCCCGCTTTCCTCTTCATGAATCGCTCCTCATGACTGAGCTATGGTTTAATGAGACCATTTTTCCAAAAAAAAGCGGGAGAGACTAGGGAAATTCGTGTTGCAATCCTGCTGATTGTTTTCATTGCGCCGGCATTCCTGACTGCTCCTCATCTTTTCTCCCTCTCCCGGAGGAAGAGGGAATGGAAGGGCGGGAGAACGAAACTCCGGGTGAGCCGCGGGCACCGATGGGTTACGCCGCGCTAACCCATCCTGCGAGGGCAACGCCGCCACGGCATCGTATCGGACGGACACCAAAGTCCGCCCCTACAATGAATTCAACACCCTGGCCCGATTGCAGGGGGAGAGGGCCGGGGTGAGGGGGAATTCGGTGTCCCCCCGCGTATCTTGAATGATTCCTCCCCCCGCGGCAACATGATCCACAATACAACACTACACCTTCAGGCACAGCCGCTCATGGCAATTATCGATTTACTCTACCAAAAACTGGCCCGCCCTATCTTCTTCCGTTTCGATCCTGAAACCATGCATGAATGGGTCATGGGCTGTTTGCGTTGGGCGCGCCCGGTCAAACCTGTCCTGCGTTCCTATTTCCGGATCGACGATCCCCGCCTCGCGCAGGAGATCTGGGGCCTGCATTTCGCCAATCCCATCGGCCTCGCGGGCGGATTCGATAAAAATGCCCTTCTGCCGGATTTTTGGGATGCCTTCGGTTTCGCTTTCTTCGAAATTGGCACAGTTACTCCTCTTCCGCAACCGGGGAATCCGAAGCCGCGCCTCTTCCGGTATCCGGCCGATCAGGCCCTCGTCAACCGGATGGGTTTCAATAACGACGGCTGTGAGGCCATCGCCCGCCGCTTGGACGAATCGGCCGCCCGGCGCGGCGGCCCAACGGCGGTGGTGGGTGTCAGCCTTGGAAAACAGAAAGACACGCCAGCGGATGACCTCGCGCGCGTGATCCGGGATTACCAGACCAGCCTTGAAGCTCTCTACCCCCATGCCGGTTTCTTCGTGGTGAACGTCAGTTCGCCCAATACCCCCAACCTGCGCGATCTTCAGGAAGCCGGCCCGTTGCGGCAATTATTATCCGCCTTGAAAGAGCGCCTGGCGTCGCTGGATTCTCCTGCCAAGCCCCTCTGCCTGAAACTGTCGCCCGACCTGGGCGATGACGCCGTCCGCCAGGCGGTGGATGTGGCCCTTGCCTGCGGCATCGATGGCTTCATTGCCACGAACACCACGAATCAAACCGGTTCCCGCGAATCCGGGGGACTGAGCGGCAAGCCTCTGCGCCCACGCTCCACCGAGGTGATCCGCCTCATCGCGCGACAGACCGGCGGAGCGCTGCCGATTATCGGCTGCGGTGGGATTTTCACTGCCGAAGACGCTATCGAAAAATTACAGGCGGGCGCCTGGCTGCTGCAACTTTATACTTCCTTTGTTTACGAAGGCCCCGCGGTGGTCCGGAACCTCCTCCGAGGGATACTGGAGTTAATGGACCGGCAGAATCTATCCCATGTGCGGGATTGGCGTCCCTAGAGCGGCCCCGGATTTTAACCTTAGGCCAATGTTGGGGAGTAAAATGTTGGGGAGTAAAGGGGATACGAGTAAATTTGACTTAAAGATCCGTGCAGCCCCTGCTTACGAATTGGGTAGAACGAAAGCCCGGCTGAACTTATCCACTTGCCTTTTCCCGGTTGTCGAGGACCCGCTTGGCCTTGCCCGCGAAGCGCTCGAGGGTATGGGGATCGACCAGTTCCACGTTGGCGCGGATCCCGGCCACCTGCTGGATCTCCCGAGCGATGCGCTGTTTGAGGGCCTGCATTTTGGCCATCATGTCGGAGAAGTCCTGCGGCCGGATTTCCACCCGGACGGTCACCTCATCGAGGGCGTTGGGGCGGTTGATCTCAATCTGGTAGTGGGGCGTTGTGCCTTCCACCCGGAGTAATGCTTCCTCGATCTGGGAGGGGAACACGTTCACGCCGCGGATGATGAACATGTCGTCGGTACGACCTGTGATCCGGCTCATCTTGATCGTGGTGCGGCCGCACGGGCAGGGAGCGGAATTGAGGGAGGCGATATCGCGGGTGCGGTAACGGATCATGGGCATCGCTTCCTTGGTCAGAGCGGTGATGACCAACTCGCCGCGTTCTCCTTCCGGCACCGGTTCCAGTGTATCGGGATCCAGGCATTCGACGATAAAATGGTCTTCTTGAATGTGCATCCCGTCCCGAACGAAGCACTCTCCGCTGACGCCGGGGCCGATCACTTCGCTAAGGCCGTAGTTGTTGAAGGCGGCAAGGTTCAGCTCCCGTTCGATCTCTACGCGCATGTCTTCGGTCCACGGTTCGCCGCCGAAATGGGCGTATTCCAAGGGCAACTCGCGGGGATCGATTCCCCGTTGCTGGCAGACATCCGCTAAATAGAGGGAATAGCTGGGAGTCCCCACCAAGACGTTGGCTTCTAGGTCGCGGATCAGGTCGATCTGCCGGGAGGTGTTGCCCGCCGAGGCGGGCACGATGGCCGCGCCGACCCGTTCCACGCCGTAGTGGAGGCCGAAGCCTCCCGTGAACAAACCGTAGCCGAAGGCGATATGCACGGTATGTTCAGGGCGCAGGCCGCCGGCGACCAAGAACCGGGCGCATAGATTTGCCCAGGTTTGGAGGTCTTTGTACGTATACGCCACGAACGTCGGTTTGCCTGTCGTGCCGGTGGAGCCGTGAATCCGGGCGATCTGGGTGCGCGGCACGGCCAGCAGCCCGAGGGGATAGTGCTCGCGCAGGTCATTTTTCACCGTGAACGGCAGGCGGCGCAGATCCTCCAGCGTCCGGATGGCGCCGGGCGTGATTCCCGTTTTCTGAAACGCCTGTTGATAGAAAGGAACCCGCATGGCGTGGGCCACGGTTTCCCGAAGCCGGTGGATCTGCAAGGCCCTCAGCTGGTCCCGCGGCATGGTTTCTGCCGGATCCCAGATCCGGTTTTCCAATTGCGGAGGAGAAACAACAGATTTGGATAAAGCCATGAGGAAAACTGCCTGTCTTAAGGTTGATTGCCGTTTAATGGGTTTCGTCGTGGTTGTACAGTTCCACGGAGCCCACGACGTTGACGCCGTCGGCCTGCAGGCACTGCACGGCGTAATCGGGGTTCTCGAAACGGAAAATGAGGATCGCCTTAGTGCCCCGTTTGAAGGTGAAGGCATAGACGTATTCGATGTTAATGCCATGTTTGTCGATCACGTCAAGAATTTCCTTCATCCCCCCGGGCCGGTCGTCGACCTCGATGGCCACCACTTCCGTGACATTCACCACGTACCCGGCTTTTTCAAGGACCTCCTTGGCTTTTTGCCAATCCTTGACGATCAGCCGGAGAATGCCGAATTGCTGGGTGTCGGCCAGGGTCAAGGTCAGGATATTGATTCCCGCTTCGGCCAACAAGGCGCAAGGCCCGGTCATCTGGCCGGCCTTGTTCTCCAGAAAGAGCGATAGTTGATGGATTTTCATCGACCCGCCTCCAATCCGTGGGTGTGCGTTGCGTTCCTGAGGTTTGTGTAGGATTCCCTGTCCTGGCCGGGCAGGGAACCGGGTGGATCACAGTTTGCGGTTATCGATCAAGCGCTTGGCCTTGCCCTCGCTCCGGGCGATGGAATGGGGCTCGACCAGACGGACGTTGACGTGGATGCACAATGTTTGTTCGATCGCCTGGCTCAATTTACGTTGCAGGTCCTCGAGGGCGCGGATTTTGTCGCTGAAGACCTCGGGCGTCACTTCCACCTGCACTTCCATTTGATCCAGCCCCTTGTCCCGGGACAGAATGATCTGGTAATGGGGAAGGGTGCCCTCCGCCGAGAGCAGGGCGGTCTCCACCTGGGAGGGATACACGTTCACGCCGCGGATGATAAACATGTCGTCGCTGCGCCGTTCGATCCGGCTCATCCGCCGGATGGTCCGCCCGCAGGCGCACGGTTCCGTAATGAAAGAAGTGATGTCGTGGGTCCGGTACCGGAGAATGGGCATGGCCTTTTTGCTGAGGGTGGTCAATACCAATTCGCCCTCGGCGCCGTCCGGAACCGGTTCTCCTGTTTCGGGATCAATAATTTCCGGGTAGAAATGGTCCTCGAAGATATGCAATCCCGCCTGGTGTTCGCATTCGATGGCCACACCCGGCCCGATGATTTCCGACAGGCCGTAGATGTCATACGCCTTGACGCCGCTCATCTCCTCGATCCGCCGGCGCATCATTTCGGACCAGGGCTCGGCTCCGAATACCCCCGCCCGGATGGGCAGATTGTGCATGCGGACGCCCAATTCGCCGGCCCGCTCGATCAGATGCAAAAAGTAACTGGGCGTACAGCAGATCGCGGTGACGCCGAAATCCTTCATGATCATGATCTGGCGGTCGGTATTGCCGCCCGAAATGGGAATGACCGTCGCGCCCAGCCCCTCGGCGCCGTAATGCGCGCCCAATCCGCCTGTGAAGAGGCCATACCCGTAGGCGTTCTGGATGATATCGCCCCGGTGCAACCCGCAGGACGCGAAACTGCGGACCATGACGCTGGTCCATACATCAATGTCTTCCTGGGTATAGGCCACCACCGTAGGCTTGCCTGTGGTTCCGCTGGAGGCGTGCAGCCGCACTATCTCATGGATGGGACTAGCGAACAATCCAAAGGGATAGTTGTCCCGCAGATCCTCTTTCAAGGTGAAGGGCAAACGGTTGATATCCTCCACGGACCGGAGATCGGACGGTTTGATGCCCATTTCGTCCATCCGCTGGCGGTAGAGATGGACATGGTTGTATACCCGTTCCACCACGGACAAGAGGCGCTTGAATTGAAGATCCCTCAATTGGGGAAGGGGGAGAAAATCAGGTGTGCTGGCGGGATGAAAGCCACCGGGCCGGTCATTCCACATTTCTTTCATGGGTGAATGCTCTCATTGGATGTAAGAATTGGACTGACTCACACAACAGTTCCACTATATCACACATTTCGCGCGGGAAAAGAAGACCCGACGGAAATGAAACACGGTCGCCGGCGATAGGGAACGAGGGCGGCTGCCGTCAGGTGGGATATTTCCCCAGCCGGCGCCACAGCCACCGGTGGATGTAATGGTGGAAGCGCACCGGTTCGATGAACATCATGATGCACTCATGATGGATCACCGTCATGCCGTGGTCCTCGCAAAACCGGATGGCTTTATCGGTTTCCGATCCCTGTTGCAGCCAGATCCGGCGAATCTCGGCCATGGCGGCGTATTGCACGACTTTTTCGGTGACCGCCGGAGGGACCACGATCAAGGCCCCATCCACCGGTTCCGGGATGGCCAGCAGGTTGGGATAACACAGTTTCCCCTCAAACATTTCCACGTGGGGATTAACCGGAAACACGTGGTATCCCCGGGCCCGCAGGTCGTAATACGCCCGGTTGGCCAATTTGAAGCGGTTTCGGGAAACGCCCACCACGGCTATGTTTTTTTGCTGGAGAAAATCCTGGATGTCCTTTAAGGCGGTCATGATGCCATCCTCGATGCTTCCAAAGGAATGCCCCGCTCGCTCAACCTAGTATACACAATTTTGGAAGGCAGGGCGATGATTTTTACCGGGTGACCGTTCGTCCGGCCTGGAAGGCCTTCATGTTGATTTCGAGGATTTTTTCGGGGAGGTTGGCGCGCAAGGCCTCAATCCAGTGGGTTTCTTCTACCGGCAGGCGGGTGCTCAGGAGGCCCAACAACGCGACATTGAGCGTCCGGGGGTTGGAAAGCGCGGCCGCGCCGATCGCGGACGGATCGATCAGCACACCGTTCGCGCGCAGGCGGTTCCGGTTGGTTTCCACCTGGTCTTCGGCCAGCACGACCAGAAAATCCGCCTCGCCGTCGGGAATCATGGGGCTGAATACCCGTGGACCGAAACGGACATCGCTGTTCACCGAACCGCCCCGCTGGCTCATGCCGTGGACTTCGGCTTTTTTGACATCAAAGCCGGCGCGGAACACCGCGTCGGCGAGAATATCGGAAGCCTTAATGACTCCCTGGCCGCCCAATCCGGCGACCACGACATTGATGACATGATTCAACGGTTCGCTTTCCGGCATGATCGGTCAGGTCTCCCGCGTGGCATAGTGGCATTCGGCATTGGATTGTTGAGCGGCGGCTTCGTATTCCCGGATCTTGCGCGAAGCCAGGATGCACGGCCGCCGCGCGATCACCAGGGCCAGCTCTTCATGGGCCAACAAATTCTGGAGCAGGTCTTTCAGGGCGTCCGTTTCCTTGACCGGATCGAGCGTGTGCACGTGGGGAATTCCCAGCGACCGCGCCAGGTCCTCGAACTCGATCTTGTGGGCCGGGGAATGGTCCAGCGACCGCCCGGTTCCCGGATGTTCCTGCAGGCCGGTCATGGCGGTGGTGGAATTGTCGAGAATGATCACCACATGGCCCGTCGCCGGTGGGTTGTAGACCATCTCCGCCAGGCCGGTGATGCCGCTGTGGATGAAGGTGCTGTCACCGATCACACTCACCACCCGGCGCGCCTGGTCCCGGGGCAGGACGTGCCGCAAACCCAGCCCCGCCCCGATGCTGGCTCCCATGCAAACGCAGGTGTCCATGGCCTGAAAGGGAGGCAACACGCCCAGAGTGTAGCAGCCGATATCGCCCGAGACGATGCAATCGAGATCGTGCAGGACTTGGAAAACCGAGCGGTGGGCGCATCCCGGGCACAGTTGGGGCGGCTTACCGCGCGGGGGGACCGGTTCCGGCGACTCGTCGCGGGCCAAAATCCGGCGCACCCGGTTGACGTTCAACTCGCCGAAGCGGTACATCTCCGGTTTTCCCTCGACGGTGACACCCGCCGCCCGGATGGCGTGGTCGAGATACGGATCGCCTTCCTCGATCACTACGCTGCGTTCGATGGACTCCACAAACGCCTGGATACGGTTCAGGGGAAGGGGATACGTCATCCCCAGTTTCAACACGCTGGCCTGGGGGGCTGCCTCGCGGACATGCTGGTAGGAGACACCGGAGGTGATAATCCCGAGGGATTTCTCCCCCGCGATCACTTGATGCAGATCCGAGGTCTCGTTCCACGCGGCGATTTCCGCCAACTTGGCGCGCAATTTCCGGTGGGCGGGGCGGGCGTAGGCGGGAATCATCACCCGGCCCTCGATGTCGCGGACGAACGACGGTTCCGCTTCGGGTTTGGGAATCGCGCGCGGCTGGACGATGGATTTGGAATGGCAAATCCGCGTGGTCACCCGGAGCAGCACGGGCAAACGCCAACGGGTGGAAATCTCAAACGCGGCGGCGGTGAAGTCATAGGCCTCTTGGGAATCGGAAGGCTCCAGCATGGGAACGCCCGCAGCCTCCGCGTAATGGCGGTTGTCCTGCTCGTTCTGGCTGGAGGCCATGCCGGGATCATCGGCCGAAACCACCACCAGCGCGCCCGAGACGCCCGTGTAGGCGGCGGTGAACAGCGGATCGGCGGCCACGTTGAGGCCCACGTGTTTCATGGTCACCAAGGCGCGCGCTCCGGCAAAGGCGGCTCCCAAAGCCACCTCCAGCGCCACTTTTTCATTGGGGGACCATTGGGCCTTGCCGCCAAGTTCAGAAAAGTTTTCCAGGATTTCAGTCGACGGCGTGCCGGGGTATCCCGTGCCCAGCGCCACACCGGCGTTTTTGGCAGCCAACGCGATTGCTTCGTTGCCGCTCAGCAGAATGCGTTCCATCGTGGGTTGGATCATGAATGACTCCCATTGGGGACAATCGCCCCGGTCAGCCAGGCGGGTGGGCGGATGGGCTTGCCCTCCGGATTGGTGAAAGCGTGGATCGTGTAGCCGCGGGCCACGGCGGCGCCGGTCTCCGCGTGCCGGATGCTCACATCGCACCGCACCCGGGCTTTGCCGGACATCGACGCGGACGCGGTGATTTCCAGCAGATCGTCATACCGGGCGCGGCCCAGGTACTCGACATGCGCCTCGACGAGCGGCAAGCAAACTCCCCGCCGCTCGATTTCCGTGTAAGGCAGCCCGCGCGACCGGAACAACTCGGTCCGTCCGCATTCGAACCACTCCAGCGCCCGGGAATTGTAAAACGTGCCCATCTGGTCCGTTTCGCTGTACCGGACCCGCAACTGAAATGTATGGCTGACGTCGGGCATGCGTTTCCACTCGCTTTCAAGTCATCCGTGGGCGGTCCCGTGGGGTCTTCTCAAAGAAGACCGGCGGATACCGGTTGATTTTTATTCCAAATCCAAGAAGATCAAGGCCGGTTTTACGAAGATCGGCAGGAAATCTGGATTCTCGAGAACCTATCCGCAGGTGAGGGGAAAAAAAGGACGAACCATCGCGTGATCCATTTTTTAAAAACATTTTTATAGAATAGCATGAACAGACCTTCACGCACTTCATCCCAGGAGATCTCTTCTTCCTGCGTGGATTTCCGCGCCGCCGAAGGCGGGTGGGCCGAATCGCTGGCCGCTTGGGCCACGGCCGTTCTGACTCTGGCCGGCCTCTTCGCGCTCGCCCGCCCGCGTCCCTGGCTGGAAACGCGCCTGCTGTCCGTGCCCGCGGGCTTTTTACTATTCTGGGCAGCCATCCTCGCAACCGTGTTGTTTTCCACCCGCTGGCCGGAATGGATTTGGCAGAAGTATGTTTCTCTCTGGGAATGGGCTTTTGCCTGCCTTCGTGGCCAACCGGTTTTCTCCAGTGTTGTTCTCTATGCTACCAGCCTGCTTTTTTTTTGGTATTTCAGCATCCAGCGGACCGATTCGGGCGACATCCTCCAGTTCTCTCTCGAATCCGTCCAAGGCTCCGTGTTCCTGGTCGAACACGCGCCTCTCGAAACTTTGATCCGCTGCTGGCTGAGCGGCCTGCTGGCCTGGCTGCCGGGCTGGACGCTGATCGACCTCTTCGAATGGCTGACCTGCCTGTACGGCGGGGTGTATGTGTTGCTGGTGTCGCACATCGCGGCCCGCATTCCCCACCCCTATTCTCATTTGCTGCCGTTGTTTCTCTTTGTTTCACCGGTCCTCAATCTGTTTTGCGGATACCTGGAAATTTATGGGCAGACCAATCTCGCCCAGCTGATTTATCTTTTCGCTGGATGGTTATTCTTGTGGGGACGGATTTCGATTTCCGCGGTCAGCTTCTGGTTCGGAATCGCCCTGGCCATGGGCTTTTGGCATGGCATCCTGGGATTGGGATATCTCTATCTGCTGTGGACGGCCTGGCGGCGTAATGGGTTTACTTTTACCGATTTATGCCTGCAAGGGCAGCTGGCCATTCTCCCCACGCTCCTTTCCCTGGTTCTGCTGATCCCCTACGCCAATCCTTTTGCCGGCATCATCACCCGCCTGAGCAATCCGTCGGGCATGATCCCCCTCAGCCCTTCGGCGCAAGCCGCCGGTTACACGCTCTTTTCCGCCTGGCACCTCGCCGATTGGGCCAACGAAATGCTTCTGGTCATCCTCGCCCCGATGGGATTGATTATTGCCCGGTTTTTCAGCCATCCCCGGTTTTTGTTCCGGAGGAACCTGCCGCCGGAACTGATTTTCTTCGCCCTGGGCGGCATCGCTTCGTTTCTCCTCGGTTTTTTGTATTATCCTGTTCTTGGGTATCCGGTGGATTGGGATCTGTTTACTTTCATGTTTCCCTCCATCGCGCTTTGTGGAGTCACAGCCATGAGTGAAGTATCGCATTCGCGGGTCTGGAGAAAGCGCATTCTGGCGTTGGTGTTACTGGCGGCGGGGATCACATCGGCATGGATTCTGCAAAATGCCCTGTTCTGGCGTTACCCAGTGCTGGTCACCAAAGTGGGACCCGTCCTCAGCCCCTTCATCCCCGATTTTTATTACAAGCAATTGATCGAGATCCACCCCCAAAAAAACGAATCCTACCTCTACTGGCTCGCCGACCGCGCGTTGGAGGAGTCGCCGGAACATTACCAGGAGATCCTGCAATTCATGGATGCCTGGACCATCTCCGCCCTGGCCATGCTGCCGCCGCAGGCTTTCGATCATCCCGGTTGGGCCTGTGACCTGGCGTTTCTGCCTGGACCGCCGGACCGGGTGCTGGTGTTTGATCAATTCGGCCGGATCTTTTCCTACCAGGAAAACAAGCCCTTGGAGTGGATCTTCGCCCCTCAAAGCCGCGTGGAAAGTCCTGTCGTGGCCGCCGATCTCCTCCCTGATGGCTCCGTGGCGATGTTATGCAAGGACGGCCAAATCCTCACCGTCTCCCGTGAGATTCTAGAAAAGGGATGGAGCGGGGAAGAGATCTGGCATCCCGTGGAGCGGCTCGGCCGTTTCCTGCCGCCGCCGCCTTCCACCCGCCATTTGCCCGTTGAAATGGTCGACTTGGCCGTCCAGCGCGAAACCGGGATTCTCTGCGTGCTGGACAATTTCAACCGGGTGTGGGATTTCCACAAACAAAGCCTGCTCCTGGAGGGATATCCCTCTTACAACCATGTCGTCGCGCTGCATCTGACCTTCAGTAACCTGCCGGTAACCATTGACGTCAATAACCGCCTGTCCTACGACCGGAGCAAGATCCAGTTCCCGTTCGAAAACGACTGGTTCAATCCCATCATCCGGGATTTTCAATTCACCCCGGACGAAAAGGGGATGATCATCCTCGATCTGAACGGCAACCTGCATTACATCGGCGCGACACCCATCTACCGGGATATCGTTCTGCCCGGGGAAATCGTCGACCGCTACCGCCGGATGCTCGCCCTGCCCGGCCAGGACGCGTTGCTGCTGCTCGACAACCGCTACCGGCTGGTGAAAGCCGAACTCGATCCCAGCGGGGCGGTCTCCCGGCAGAAGATCGGTTCGATGATCGAACGGGGGGCTTTGAGTTCCGCCTATAACACCTTGACCGTTTTGTGGAACAAATCCAGCCATTTCACTTCGATCTGTTACGACTTGATCGATACCGAGGTCATCCGCAACGTGGCCGGGCTGCTCATGTACCGGCCCTGCGACGCGATTCCCGTGTACGTCGATATGCTGCCCTTCGAGGACGATTTCATCGTGCTGCTCGACCGCTGGGGGCGGTTGGTGTTTCTCAATAAAGGCGTGCTCTTCTTGCTGGAGGGTTCCGGCTTGGTTTCCTGGCCGCGGACGGAGGCCATTGACGGCGCGTTGGGGGATCAGAAGATCCTCTTCCTATGTCAGGACGGCACGGTATGGCAATACCCGTTTCCCCGCTTTTTCGGCGAGCAGCAGCCGCCCTTTGGCCGGACTCCTTATCTGTGGGGCGATCTGCGGGATTATGCTGAAGGGGAACGTTGGATCGGCATCGAGAGCGTGCGCGGGAGAACCGAGTTGTTAGCCCTGAGCGCCAATGGCCTTTTGTTGCGGCTGGATCTGGCCAGCGGCGCATTGCTCGAACAGACACGGCTCGAAACCAAAGGGAAACTGCTCTTCGACATGGCCGTCCGCAATGAAGGAGATTTTTTTTCGTTGGCCTACACATCCCGGGAAGGTCCGGCCTTTGTTTATACATCGGAAGACAAGCAAAGCCACGAAATTCCAACCAGCCAGTTCGGGTGGGACGTTCTTAGCGACATTCAGTTCTCCGAAGGGAAAAACATCGTCCTGCTGGACCGGTACGGGGTGATTCATCAGTATAATCCCATCCTCCAGTTTTCCGACAAGCCTTATACGGTGATCATGGACGCCGCCGCCTTGCGCTTCCTCCCCTCGGCGGATAAGGCCATCTGGCTGCGCAACAACGGGGACATGCGCCTGCTACGGGTGAAGAAATAACGATTACCACCCATCCCGGTGAATAAAATCCTCCACCGGCAAGCGGGATTTCTTCAATTCTCCGTCCGCCGCGTAACCGACCGGAACCACCAGCAACACCGCCTGGGTGGAGGGAATATTCAACACCTTCCGGACCCGCGTTTCGTCAAAACCTTCCATGGGAACCGTGGCCAGCCCCGCCGCCCGCGCCGCCAGCATGAAAATCATGGCGTTGAGCATGGTCTGTTTTGCCAGCCAGAATTGCTTGTGCACAGCGGGAAACGCGGGCACTGGGCGGAACCAGCGGATCAAAGGCGGCAGGCAAGCTTTCCATAGCCAGCCCAAACCCAACGGCCGGTGCGAGAAAGCGAGAGAAACATAATACCGCAGTATCTTTTCGTACTTACCGGAGATCGCGCCCGCGGCCTTTTCCAATTCCACCATGCGGTCGAGGTTGTTTTCCACCACACACCGGTCGCCGGTGAACACTACCGTGGCGGCCGCCTCGAGCACCTGTTTCTGTCCCATGCAGGCTTGGCACAAGCGGGCTTTCACATCGGAATTCATTACCAGGATGTAATGCGTCGGCTGCAGGTTATACCCGCTCGGCGCCCAATGGCAAATGGCCAGCAGCTGGCGCAGCAAGTTTTCTCCGACCGGATCCGGCTTGAATTTCCGCACGGCGCGCCGGGTGCGGACCAGTATCTCGAATTCGTTTAAGTTCATGTCCGCCTCAATATCAGGAGGATGAGCTTCTGTGGCGCAATCCAATTCCTGGATTGGCATCTTATCACGAAACTGGTATTGGCCAACATTTCCTGATCCGCCGGGCGGTCTTGACTTCCCTTCCGGTTTTTCGTTTGCTTACTCTCCTGGGGACGTTTTAATCCGGTCCGGGTCCGATGGCGGCCTCGATGAACGAAAACACAGCCCTCCTGACTCCCAAAGTGTGGTGGATCCTGAAATGGGCCGGGGTCCTGGCGGGATTGTATCTATGCGCGTGGATTCTGTTTCTGAACACCACCACCATTGCCTTGCTAGTTGTCAGTTTTCTCTTTGCGTACTTGCTGAATCCCATCGTGGATTGGATGACCAACACGGGGCTGCCCCGGGACAGCGCGGTGCGCATCGTAATCGCCCTCGTCGCGTTTCTGATCACGGTTTTTTTGATGATCGTCATCGGGCAGGTTTACAAGCAGACCGGCGAGCTGTTGAATCCGCCTCTTCAGGATCCGGCCTATGGCGGGGAATATCCCCTGCTGAAATGGTTCGATACGAAATTGTATCCGCTTTTGAAGGAATACGACATTGTAGTGGACCGCAGCCACATGCGGGCCACCATCAAGAAAGTCTTTGAGTGGATTCAGACCAACTATCCCAACTGGCTCCGTTCGGTCTGGGAGACGTTTTTAGCCACGTTCACCGGTTTTGCCAGTTATATCGTCTGGATTTTGAACCTGTTCCTGGTTCCCGTGTTTACATATTACCTCTTGCGGGACTACGAAAAACTGCAAATCCGCTTCTACGAAAGCCTTCCCCCCCATTGGCGGGTGACGGCCATTGATTGGATGAACGAATTGGACAAGGTGGTGGGCGGCTTCATCCGGGGGCAATTGAGCATCGCGATGTTGCTGATGGCCTTTTACTCGGTGGGCTTGTCGCTCCTGGGCGTCCCGCTCGGATTCATTTTGGGAATCATTGCGGGCCTGGCCAACATCATCCCCTACATGAGCGTGGTGGTCGGTTTGGTTCCCGCTTTGCTTCTATCGTTTGTGGATGAACCCAACCACTGGTTGAAATTGCTTTGGATTACCCTCTATTTCGGTGCCGGGCAGGCCCTTGAAGGATTTTACCTGAGCCCCCGGATCATGGGACAAGAAACCGGCCTGCATCCGGTGCTGATCATGGTGGCCATCATCGTGGGCGGTTCGCTGATGGGCCTGACCGGCATTGTCCTGGCGGTTCCCGTGGCGGCCATCCTGAAGGTCATCGCCCTCCGCTGGCATCACTCGTGGAAACAAAGCTGGCCGGAGGAGGTCTGACCGCCGCCGCTTCCCTTTCCCCCGTTCCCGCTACAATAAAGAGGTTCATCCGGTAAGTGCGTACTTTTACCAACCATGCCGGGCCGCTCTTCCGCCGGGCTGGCCGGGGAGATCAACTCCCCAATCCCCTCTCCCTCGGGGAGAGGGCAAGGGTGGAGGAAATGGTTGACGTGGACCTGGGTGTCCGCCCGGATGTCTTGCGTCCCTGAATTCCCCTATCAGGAGGTTTTAATGTCCAAAACGGAAATGAAATACCGCCCCCTCGGGCAATGTGGCACGAAAGTCAGCGTGTTCAGCCTCGGCGGATGGACCACGTTCGGCGAAAGCGTGAACGATAACCAGGTCATTGGTGAAATCCTGCGCGCGGCGTTCGATGCGGGGGTGAACTTTTTCGACATGAGCGACATTTACAACAAGGGAGAGACCGAGCGGGCCATGGGAGCCGTTTTGCGCGAATTTCCCCGCCACGAGCTGGTGCTCTCCAGCAAGGTCTTCTTCCCGATGAGCGATGACGTCAACGACCGCGGCCTTTCCCGCAAACACATCCTGGAATCC
>ERZ795060.2466-NODE-2466-length-18743-cov-9.458423_pt1 | contig 18743 bp, 12 predicted proteins | sample MGYA00375144_ERZ795060 | MGnify/ENA primary metagenome ERZ795060 (study PRJEB30189, sample SAMN05720157) | activated sludge metagenome | isolation source: anaerobic digester from wastewater treatment plant | place: Japan | collected 2015-05-15 ...
GCACTTATATCAAATACGGTCTTGTTGATGAAGCCGGCAACATTGTGAAAAAGGGCGTGCTTCCAACAAAAGCAGAAAAAGGAAGTCGCGATGTTGTAATAGAACAAATATCTCTTGCTATCAGAGACGTGTGGGACGATAGTGTGGAAGGTATTGGTATTGGAACACCAGGGGTTGTTGATAATAATGGTGCGGTGTACGAATCCCCTAATCTTCCTGACTGGCATAACTTCAATGTGAAGGAAATATTTGAAAAAAAATTTAATAAGAAGGTTGTAGTAGAAAACGATGCCAACAGCATTGCATGGGGGGAGTATCTCTTTGGAGCCGGCAAAGGGACACGCACAATCGTGTGTCTCACACTTGGCACCGGGCTGGGTGGCGGAGTCGTAATCAATGGAAAACTTTTACGCGGAGCAATCTATTCAGCAGCAGAACTCGGACATATGCCGGTGGATTATAAAGGGCGCAAATGCGGTTGCGGTTCCAGAGGTTGTATTGAAGCGTATATTGGAAGGGATTATATTGTCCGCAGCGCCATAAGAAAAATTAAAAGTGGAAGAAAAACAATTTTAACACAGATGGTCAATAATCTTTCTGACATTACTCCAAAATTGATTTCTGAGGCATATCTAAAAAAAGATGAACTTGCACGGGAAGTGTGGATCGAAATGGCGACTGCACTCGGTGCATTTCTCGCTGGAATGGTGAATATGTTAAACCCTGACAGAATCATTCTCGCAGGAGGTATTGCGCAAGCAGGTGACATCCTTTTTGAAACAGTGAGAAAAACAATCAAAGAAAGAAGTATGAAAGTCCTCTCTGCCACTGTTCAGGTGGTACCGGCCGGACTGGGAACAGACGCTGGAATCATTTCAGGCGCTGCACTTGTTTTTCAGAAATAGAAATAAAAAATGAAAATTATTTACTGGGGTAGTTCTGCTTTTGGTATACCGTGCCTTGAAACGCTGAAAAAATCCTGCCAGATTCTGGCAGTTGTTACCAGCCCTGACAAGCCAAAAGGAAGACATCTGAAAATTACCCCTGGCCCAATAAAAATCTGGGCTCAAAACAATAGTATTTTGGTTTTGCAGCCAGAAAAATTAAAAGGCAATACTGAATTTTTGAATATTTTAAAATCCTTTAACCCTGACCTGTTTATTATTATTTCATATGGAAAAATCATTCCTGAAGAATATCTCAAAATACCAAAAATTGCTCCCATTAATGTGCATCCATCTCTTCTTCCAAAATATCGGGGATCGGCACCAATTGAATGGGCTCTCATTAATGGCGAAAGAGAAACAGGAGTTTCAGTAATATTTGTCACCCGCGATGTAGACGCTGGAAATATCATCAGCCAGAAATCAATAATCATTGAAGACCAGGACGACATTTTTACGCTGAGGGAAAAATTATCAAACATAGCAGTTGAGGTTCTCCTTGAAGGTTTTAACAAACTGAAAGATGGATTCAGGGGAAAACAACAGGAAGGAAAGGTTTCTTACGCTCCAAAACTCAAAAAAACTGATGGAAAAATTGTCTGGGCTGGCAGCGCAACGTCAATTCATAATAGAATCCGCGCTCTCGCTGACTGGCCAGGAACATATACATTTCTTGTTTCAAAAAAGGGCTGCAGAATGATAAAAATTATCTCGTCTATTGTAGAAAAAGATACTGGCAGTTATGGACTCCCTGGTAGATTTGTTGATCTAAACAAAAAAATCCTTGTTGCCTGTGGCGAGGGAATGTTGAGAATTGAACGACTTCAGGAACAGGGTAAAAAACAGCAAAATGCACTTGATTATCTCAATGGTCATTTTCATCTTCTCAAAGATGGGCATCTTGAATAGACCCATGTTTATTGAAAAACCCATTTTTGTCGTGTAAAATATTATGCTAAAAATATTTTTGAAGGAGGATGGATGTCGATTATCGTCCAGAAGTATGGCGGAAGTTCGGTTGCGGATACCGAAAAGATAAAAAAGGTTGCTGAAAAAGTTGTAAATACATACAGAAAGGGCAACAAAGTGGTCGTCGTTGTGTCAGCCATGGGAAAATCAACAGACAACCTTATTAGCCTTGCAAAACAAATTCATGATTCTCCGCCAACAAGAGAAATGGATTTGTTGCTTTCAACAGGAGAAATCGTTTCAGTAGCACTTTTGTGCATGGCAATTGAACAACTGGGATATGAAGCAGAAGGACTTCCTGGATTTCTTGCAGGTATAAGAACAGATAGCACCCATACAAAAGCGAGAATCTGCACTGTTGATACGCGAAGGATTCTTGAAGAACTAAAAAAGGGAAAGATCGTTGTGGTAGCAGGCTTTCAGGGAATAAGCGCCGAAGAAAATATCACAACCCTTGGCAGGGGCGGTTCAGACCTGACTGCCATTGCGATTGCAGGCGCATTAAAAGCAAATATGTGCGAAATATATACTGATGTTCCCGGTGTTTTCACGACTGATCCAAATGTTGTTCCTGAAGCCCGCGTAATTCCGGTCATTTCCTATCAGGAAATGCTTGAAATGGCTTCAACAGGTGCAAAGGTAATGCAATCGCGCGCCGTTGAATTTGCTCAAAAATATCATATACCATTTGTTGTCAAGTCAACATTTACTGACAGTGGAGGCACTATGGTCACTGAGGTTGATTTCAAAGAAGGTGCTGTGGTATCATCCGTAACCCTTGACGAAAAACAGGCGAAAATTACGTTTTTTAATGTGCCGGACAAACCCGGTGTTGCTGCCAGAATTTTCGGTGCTCTTGGAGAAGCAAGTATCAATGTTGATGTCATCGTGCAAAATGTCAGTACCAGCGGCTATACTGACTTGTCCTTTACAGTAAGTACTTCTGACCTTGAAAAAACATTTGAAATTGCAAAAACCATTGGTGCTGAATTAGGATGCAAGTCAGTTACATCTGATAGCGATATTGCAAAAATCACTGTGATAGGACTTGGTATGATGAACCATCCGGGAGTCGCGGCAAGAATGTTTAAAGCACTTGCAAAATCTAAAATTAACATTGAAATGATCAGTACCTCTGAAATAAAAATATCATGTATCATACGCAAGCAGGATGGTCAAAAAGCATTGAAGGTGGTTCATCAGGAATTTATCAAATAAACTTTAGAAAAGTGTCTCTTCTTCACCCATCAGACTGACCTGAGAAGCATCTCCAAGATTTATCTTTTGAAGGTTTCCTGTGAGATATGCAGAATAGCCAATGATTGAATCAGTCAGGACAACATTTTTGATGCTGGCGTTGTCATTGATGATACTGTTCTGAACAATAACATTGACCATGTTAACATTTTTCCCGATTGAAACATAGGGTCCAATGACACAATTCCTCAATTGGGCAGAGGGTTCTATAAAAACGGGTTCATTTATTACCACACTCGGTAATGACGGAATAAAAGGTTTGTTTTTTTCAAGCAAGTATCTATTTGTTTCGAGAAGGGTTTCAAGTTTACCACAATCCAGCCAGATTCTGGCCGGGATTCCAAGAATTTTTTCGCCTTTTTCTATCATCATCTGGATGGCGTCAGTGAGCTGAAATTCATTTCTTGTTTTTCTCCCTGAACTAATCAATATCTTAAGACAATCAAAAAGAAGATGGCTGTTGTTCAAAAAATAAACTCCGCACAATGCCTGTGTGGAAATCATTTCTGATGGTTTTTCAACCACTCTTTTTATAACACCTTCGCCATCTGTCACCGCAACCCCGAATCTACGCGGGTCTTTCACTTCTTTCAAGGCAATCCAGCTGATACCGTCTTCAATTAAATCTTTTGCATTGGATTCAATTAATGTATCTCCGAGATTAATAAAAACAGGTCCATTCACGTGGTCTGCTGCAAGAGAAATTGCGTAACCCAGCCCGATAAATTCTTCCTGTCTAACAAAAATTGCTTCCACATCCGAATGATGAATCTTTACATAATCTACAATTTTATTTCCAAGGTGTCCGGTGATAAAAACGAATCTGTTTATGCCCAGTGTTTTCACATAATCAATTAAATAGCCGAGAATTGGCTTGCCCGCAACAGGTAAAAGCACTTTTGGTATTGTAAAGGTATGCGGCTGAAGTCTCTTTCCTATCCCGGCAACCGGAAGGATGCAGGTTACTTGTTCCATACTGTTATTATATCATGAAAAATAGAAAAAACTTGAAAAAAACACCCAAACACTGGAGATTTACTTGCATATGCCAGAATAAGACTCTGGGACGCAACAGGTTGTTATCCGATGAGAACACTCAGAAATGGCTGGAAGTATAATATCTGGAAGCAATTAATTCCAGATATTCAGGAAGTATAATATGAAGAATTCTCTTTTATTTCAAGTCAATTCACGGTCTGTAAGGTTGAACAAGATTCAAACCCGGCATTGAATACGGAGACATTGCTTTCACTTCCACTTTGAAAGATTTTATCGGTTTTTCGGGAAATTCAATCCATTTTGGGCCTTCTTCTTCAGGAGTGTAATCAGAAATTTCTCTGTGTTTTTCGAAATTGTTTCCATCGTAAGAAATATAGAGAGTCAAATCAAGTTTTTGAGGGGGGAAATCTTCACCTTTTCTTTCATCTCTGTAACTTCCAGAAACCAGCACTCCTGACAATATTTCCTTTTCTGGAAAACTGAAGGTTACATCTCCTTTTCCAGCAAACCTGAGGAAATCGTTTGAATCAGATATGATGCAGCTGACATCACTTTTAAAATCTTCTCCACCCAGTACTGCTTCTCTGTAGGAATTATTAAAAACCGAGCTCGCCCTGATTGAAATCTTTTCTCTGGTTTCATAGAAAAGGTCGTTGTGCAACACCCCACCCTTTAATTCTATAGCCGTACCCCGAGTAAAGGCAGGGTTCAGTTTATCCACATTTTTCAATGTGGTTTCTGTCGGAATTTTTTTAACATAATTTTTCAATTTTTCAGAATATTCAATACCAGTGATGGCAAGCAGTGTTGGATTCATACAGGATTTCTTCCAGCAAGGGGAGAAAATAATTTTTGTTATCGGAACGTCAGGTCTGGGATTTATCCATTCTGTACGATAAAGGTTTGCTTCAATCCCTGATTGTGTTTCTCCCCTCCAGCATAAAATACCTCCCTTCATGGATTTTTCGCGCGGTTCATAGTAACTCCAGCAAGGCAACCCATCCCAGTTCGCAATGTTTACAGCATATTTCAATTCAACAGGAATGTAGTAACCGTCACTGTAAACAACAAAATAATATCCTGCAAGTTCATTCTTCCTTAAATAGTTATGCCCTGGCCTGTTATCAAGAGTATGAAGAAAATTCAAAGATATCAATTTTTTATCAGGCACCGGTATTTCTACTCTGAATGGGAATGTTCTATCAACATATCCCCTGTTATGCACAGTAATACAGGATTTTCCATTATTTTTCTTTTCGTCAATAATTTTGAACGGGACTCCATTGAACATCTTCTCACCCGGCACCATTGCTTTCAAATCAAAATTTGGGCCAAAATCTATCCACCCTTTTCCATCAAATGGCTTTTCATCAGTAAAAGAATTGTTGGCAACAGATGAAATATCAACAAAGAAATAATCCTTGCTTGAAGCAATTCTGGAGGGATATATAGAACCGTTTACTATTTCTTCCCAGTGCAGGGAAATTTCATTAATATTGACATCTATCGGATCTCCTGCACCAGGCAGTGCTTTCCCTGGAGACCAGCATGCCTGAGATTCTTGAAGTACAAACGGAACCTTAAAAAGACTATCCAGACCATACCATAAAACACCGCTATAATACTTACCCGGGAAATTGCGTTTCTTCCAGTTTCCTCCAGTCAATGATAAATACACCTGAGTAAAACCCTTACTGAAAAAAAGTTCATTTACATCTGCTGGATGCCAGACAGCCATCACAATATCTTTTGGTATAATATCCAGGGCTTTCCTCCAATCAGGATCATTATCGTCTGGATTGCTGATGCTTCTTCCCATGAAACATGTATCCAGCATCAACAGTTTCAATTTATGCTTTGCCGCGTATCGATGCAGGGTGTTAATGGCATCTGCAAGGATTTCATAACTGTGTTTGTTTTTTGCGCGACACAACTGACAAACATTCCACCTTGAACCGTTTGGTGTCTGGTACATTTCATCAAAATTGATGTTCAAAAATCCTGTAAAGTGGTCAATCCACTGATCAAGTTCTTTGAAATACAATTCCCACGTTTTCGGATTTGAAGGACAAATATTTCTTCTTCCAAAACCCAGATCTTCAATTTTTTCTTCAGGAGATTTTTCAATAATTTCGGGGTCCGTGGTTAAATTAAGAACTATTCTCGGATCAGCTCCCAGGATTGTTTTGATAAAGTATCTTTCTGCCATTTTGCTCAGTTCAACTATTTTCTTGTTATATCGATAGGCAAACTCAACATAGTTAATCTTGTATCTTGCCAGGGCTCGCAGAAGATTTGCTTCTGGCGCAGGTCTGACCTGCATCATCCTGTAAGGGCATTCTGGCCAATCGCTGATCGTAATTTCAGGGATTACCCATTCTCCATTTTTCATCTTCAACAGTTCCAGCAGGCTCATGCAACCACAAAATAGTCCTGGTTCATCTGCACCCAGTACCAGAATTTTTTTGTCCTGCGCAACCAGAACATAACCCTCGGGCTTTTCCACCACAGCAGGAAAATCCTTAAAAATTTTCCTGACATCAGTTAGAAATTTTCTGTCTGAACAAATACCAAGAAAAATTACCTGCGCGTCGGTATTGTACGAACCACGAAATAAATCCTTCTGAAAATTCTGCCCTGTCGAAAGAAATAATTCTTCTTTCAAAACATCAGATGTTTCTTTCGTCCTTTCTGTGCTATCAGGTGATATAATAATTTTGAATGATGGGTCAAGAACAATTTCTTTTTTCCCGTATTTGAACCTCTGGGGCACAGGTAAAAAAGGTGTATCCATCCCCTGTTCAAGTGGAATTTCCTTCGGATTTTGAATCACGATTTTACCCTTCTGCTGAAGATATGCCACTGGAGGTACAATCCTGCCATCCATTTTATTTCCCCAGATTTGAATTTCAGCAGGTCCATTGTAACTACTACACAAAAATTGCAACCTGACAAACCTTGTTGTTGAACCATTCGCTTTTAAAATCAGATGGTTTGTCTTTTTTTGGGGACCGCCTTTTGTAGCGTCGACTCTGTCAAAAACACTGTCAACCAGAACAAATATTAAATCCTGTGGTCCTTTCACATATAATTGTCCGCCTGCAACACTGTCATAACCACTCAATATTTCAACCCGTGAGACATTATAAAAGTCACCAAGATCAAACACTACATCTATTCCATTTGACCCAGTCCATAAATTTGGCCAACCCACGCCTGTTGATAGATTGCCATCAGTAAGTTTCCCTTCAGAAAAAGGTACCCAGTCATTTCGGATATTCTCTTCAGAAACATGTTTTTTGTCCCTCGGGAAAAAATAGATATCTGTACCCGCATCAAAATACGTGTAGCATCCTTCAATTTTTTTGTTCCTTAAACTTAATGGTCCCATTGCATTACCTGTTAAGCACCAATCATTTCCTTCAGCAAAAACCAGACTGCCAAATTCCAGTTTTACGCTTTTTATATAAAACCTCACTGTTTCTCCGTAAAGAGCCGCACTAATATCTATGTGCAGAGGTGCAAAGCCAGCAGCAACAGGAAAAGCAATCTGATACACATGATATTCATTGTCAGGAAAAATTCTCAATTTTCCTGATGGACCTTCACCCTGTATGAATTTGCCTTCAGGATTTTTATATCTGATAACTGCAGAACTTTTTGAATCTGGCTTTGCCTCCATTTTCATTTCAGCACTTAAAATCACGGTTCTGCTGGCTGGAAATGGAGCATATTTAATGGGTCCGAAGAAAATCGTCGCATTGTCAGCATTTTCAAACGTAAACTCCACTGGATCTGAGTCAGAAACATGTCTCATATTCCCTTTTCCACCAGCAGGAACATAGTAATGCCAGCCAGTGATCTGCCCTGTTTTATCAAGGATTTTTCCTTCTGGATTTGTAATGAAATTTCTTGTGGTAAAAATCAAGTCAAGACCCGCCAGTATATCCTGAAATAAAGCACCTATTTTTGAGTAACTTGAAAATTCAGGTTCTGAAATACCAGGATTGTAATCTTCTCTGGTAAGCTTCATCCTCCAGATCCAGCCAGGAACAACACGATATTTTGAAGTATCAAACATGGAAGAAAACGGTATCTTAATTTCAGCGGTCCAGCCAAAATCTGTTTTCTGTGTCGCTCCTGTCCACGATGCGTTCCAGGATTCACCAAAACGACTGGTTTCCCTGTACTTTGGATCTGAACAATCATCCCATTGACTACCACCGCTGGTCAAAATGAAGTGATACCATTGTTCTTTTTCCCCTGTGGGTGAAAGAAAAATCTCCACGCAATCATTCTGCCAGGCAGAGGGACTATCCTTTGGAATTTTTTCAAGCCCAACTCTGGGATCAATGCAGGCAAAAGCAAAATAAATATTCTCATCATCATAACAAACCCACGCAACTGTCTGATTCTTTGCGGACTCATCCTTTCCTGCAACCCAGAATCCAGCCATCTTTGCTGCACTATCCCAGGCAGAATCATTTAATGTACCGTCAATAACTGGCGCAACCTGAACAGATGTTGCAATTACCTCTTTCGGATTTTCCTTCAATTCTTTTGGAAATAAATCAACTGTCAGCGTAAGTCCAAAGACATTTCTGGAGAAAAGAAATAATAAAATCCAGATAAAAGGATACATAGGACCTCCTTTCTGGCTATTTTACATCTGTAGCATTTAGTGCCTGATTAAAATTTTCCCAAATCTTATGAAGACCGTCAAATGAAAGAGATGCCCTGATATGTTTCCATCTGTTACATATCACAGGTGAGTTTCCAAGATAATCTTCAAAACCCAAGTCATGTTTCTCCATTGCGTTATTCCAGCGATTAAAAATAAATGTTTCAGACCAGTTCTCCATTTTACCGCCTGCCTCCCACACAGAAACAATAATATCTCCAAGTTTTCTATTTCCTCTAGAAAGAAGACATTCTATCGCACTCATTTCCCACGGATGAAATTTCAAATGCACGAATCTATTTTTTGAAAAATTTTTTAACAACCTGTTTTTTATCTCTACATGTTTTTCAAACTCAGGAAATTTCTGCCATTGGAATGGAGTATGTGGTTTTGGAATGAAAACATTGAAAGAACACTTTACTGAAATAATTTTTGAAATCTCCCTTATCAGCGCTTCAATTTCTTCTATTGTACTTTCGTCTTCACCAGGTAACCCGAGCATAAAATAAAGTTTCAACTGGCGCCATTGAGACCTCCTTGCATCAGCGGCGAGTTTTAAAAGCGTATCGTCTGTGATGGACTTTCCTATCAATTTTCTAAGGGTTTCTCCAGTTTCTGGTGCAAAGGTTAACCCGGTCCTTCTCACCTGGCTGATTCTGTTTGCAAGACGAAAAGAAAATGTGTCTATTCTCAATGAAGGAAAAGAAATTGCAACATTTTTGTCTTTGAGTCGGTCAGTCAATCCAGTCACAATTTGATCTATCTCTGGATGGTCAGCAGATGAAAACGACAGAAGAGAAATTTCTTCATAACCGGTATTCTGATATGCTTCAAGTCCAAGTTTGATAACCGTTTCCGCACTTCTTTTCCTCACAGGTTTCCAGCAAAATCCGGCCTGGCAGAAAAGACACGCCTGCGGGCATCCTCTCATGATTTCAAGTGAAATCCTATCGTGGACTATGTCACATAAAGGTACAACCCATTTCACAGGAAATGGCGTGTTTTCAAAATTTTTTATAAAACGTCGTTCTATGCATTCAGGAATACCTGCTTCAACGGGCTTCACACTTTCATCAAGTTGCGGCTGATAATATAAAGGTGCATAACATCCTTTAATTTTTGCGAGTTCTTTGATGATATGATTTCTTTTGAGCCCCTTCAATTGTCTGTAAACATTAACGAATTCAACCATGACTTCTTCGGCTTCACCCACAATCCAGACGTCTATGAAATCAGAAAGAGATTCTGGATGAAACGAACAATTACCGCCAGCGATAATAATCGGGTCCCTATCGGTTCTCTGTGACGAATAAATTGGAATACCCGATAGAGATAAAAGGTTAATGATATTGGTATAGTTCAATTCAGAAGAAATACTGAAACCAACGATATCGAATTTTTTTAGTGGTAACCGTGATTCAAGTGTAAACAAATATTCACCTTGTTCCCGCAGGATTTCTTCCAGGTCAATTCCAGGAGCAAAGAACCTCTCACAGGCAACACCTTCAATGTTATTGAGAATATGATACAAAATTCTAATTCCAAGGTTTGACATGCCGACTTCGTACAAATCAGGATATCCTAAAGCAATTGTTATCTGCGCATTTTCAATGTCAGGATGAATGGAATTTACTTCATTGTTGATGTATGTAACTGGCTTTTTTACCTTATTTAAAATGTCTTCAACGTTAAACATGGAATATCAAAAAAGAGTGGTATTTTTATGCAGATTGTAAAGTGTGGCAACGCATATAAAACATACAAGCATCGCAGAACCGCCGTAGCTTAAAAATGGCAATGGAATCCCTGCCACAGGCAGGATTCCTGAAGCCATACCTATGTTAACAAAAATCTGGACAACAAGCATCACCATAATACCAGTGCCAACAAGTCGTCCAAATGGATCCTGTGTTGTGAGTATAATCCTCAACGCCTGAGTCAGAAAAACATAATAGAGGAATAGAAGAACAAAAACTCCAATGAGCCCGAATTCCTCTGCAAGTAAACAGAAGATAAAATCAGTATGAAACTCTGGAAGAAAGGCAAGTTTTGTCTGGGTTCCCTTGAGGAAGCCCTTTCCGATAATACCACCAGAACCAATGGTAATCTTTGATTGAAGGATATTATATCCTTTACCAAGGGGATCCTTCCACGGATTCATAAAAATCACAAGCCTTTGCTTTTGATAATCTTTTAATCCCATCCACAAAAATGGACTCATTAATATCCCGACAGCCAATAAAATTAAAAGATGTTTTACCTTTGCTCCAGCGAGATATGCCATTGCAAAAAATATAATAATAAAAAGAAATGCTGTTCCAAGATTTGGCTGAACAAGAATAAGTAAGAAGGGAATACCTACAATCAATACACCCCCAAAAAGTGTTGAAAACCTCTGAACATCTCTAATTGCAAAATATCGTGCCAGCACTATAATGAGTACAAATTTTGCAAATTCTGACGGCTGAAAATTGAACCACCCTATTTTTATCCATCTTCCAGCCCTTCCTGTCCCTATTACAAGGACTACCACCAGAAGAATCAGGGTGAGTAAGTATAATACATGGGCAAGCTTATTCCAGTGCCTGTAGTCAAAATCCTTTAACCACACAAAAATTACAATACCGAATATCACCCATATCATTTGTTTGATATAAACAGGTAAACCTGTTTGAATCGTTGATATACTTCTTGAAGCGCTATAGAGTAATAACACCCCGAGTGCCACAAGTACTGAAGTCAGAATCATCAAAACCTTCCCGGGATTGCTATAATTTTCCATTTTATTCAAACCCCTGACTTCCAGACGGTAATGTCTGTATTTCTTGAGTTTCGCTAATTGTTGTTTCGCTTCTCACTTCTTCGGCAGTATAGATTTTCTTGATAATGGCTCCTGCTATTCTTGCTGCCTGAGACGAGCTTCCTTCATCAAGAACCACCACCATTGCGATACTCGGACTGTCGGCAGGCGCGTAACAGGCAAAAGCACCCCTTGTGGGCAATCCAAGATCCCTTTGTGCAATCTGGGCTGTCCCTGTTTTACCGGCAATTTCAATACCCGCAACACTGGCACCTGCTGCGGTTCCAAATTTTACAACATTTTTTAATCCCCTTCTCAATATCGTCAGGGTTTCATCTGAAACAAAAATTGTTTTTTTAAGAACAGGCTGAAATTCCTTTATCGTCTTCTCATCAGATGTGACTATTTTCCTGGTTATGAATGGCTTCCACAGATTACCTCCATTTGCAACCGCTGATATCATCATACATAATTGAATGGGTGTCGTCGAAATAGCACCCTGCCCTATTGCAATATTGATCGGCCCACCGGATTCTTCTGGAGAAGGGAGATATCCTGGCTTTTCTCCTGGGATATCAATACCTGTAGGTTTGCCAAAATCAAAAAGTTTAGCATATTCAAGAATCTTGTTAACGCCAAGTTTTGCTCCAACAGTTCCAAAAAATATATTGCAGGAAAATGGAAGAGCAAGGTTTATATCTACCCACCCGTGTCCTTCTTCTTTCCAGCAGTGAAAAATTCTGTCTCCAACTTCCATGCTGCCAGTGCACTCAATACGGTCGTGCTCACCAATTTCACCAGTTTCAAGAGCCGCAATTTCGGTTATAATTTTAAAGATTGAACCCGGAGCATATTGCCCCGCAATTACACGATTAAGAAACGGTTTTTTATTACTGTATGGAGACTGCAGATATTTTGCAACATTCAAGGGGTCAAAAGAAGGTTTACTGACGAGTGCAAGAATTTCGCCATTTCTCGGGTCCATCGCAATAATCGCACCGGATCTGTCACCGAGAGCATTAATACATGCCTCCTGCACAGTCTGGTCCACAGTAAGAAAAATATTGTTTCCTGGTACCATGGCTATCTCTTTCAGTATTTTTCTTTGATGACCTCTGGCATCAACTTCTATCTGGTATCCTCCTGATTTCCCCCTCAAAAACCCGTCATACTGTTTTTCCAATCCGTATTTTCCAATGTAATGGCCTGGCTTTACGCCTTCATCTTTCAACAATTCAAGTTCTTCCTGATTCACTTCCCCGGTATAACCAAGTAAATGCGCAGCGCCTTCTCCAAGAGTATATTGTCTATCCAATCCTGCCTGCACAAAAATACCTGATAGTTTAAAAGCATATTCTGAAACAGCCGCAATTTCTGATTGAGTCAGGAATCTTTTCAAAATCCTTCTTTCAAAAGGATTTGATGACTTTTTCTTAAATTGAACCAAAAGTTCTGAACGATCCATACCAAGAATGTTAGAAAGAACAGAGGCAACTTCTTCGGGATTTTTAAGGTCATATGGCACATATACAAGATTGAAACATGTCTTATCTTCAGCAAGCACCCTGCCATTTCTGTCAAAAATCTTTCCACGAGGAATTCCAAGATCAATGGTCCTGATGCAATTCTGGTCAGACAGGCGTCTATAGTACGAGAAATGAAGAACTTGAAGATTTATACATTGAATCAACAAAATCCCCAGTATAAATTTTATGAATTGATGAAAATTTTTGAATCTTTGCTCCATAGAATTAAACTCAGGTTACTGAAAGATACCCTTTAAGAAGATTATACCTCATTATAATAAAAATGAAACATATTGCCATATGCAGCATTATAAACCAGAATGAAAAAAGAATCATCATTGAAATATTCCATATACAACCACCCGAAACAAGGCAGAATTTCACAATAAGATATAACAAACAACTGATCGCCGCTGAAACAATCCTGGTGATATCAGTATCAATCTTGAAAGAAGAGAACAAATACCAGATAGTCCCAAGCGCCAGCATTTCACTACCTGGATTATCACCAGTAATGATTGAAAATATTATGCTCCACAAAAAAACCATTAAAAAAAATGGAAATATTTTTTTGGTGAAAGCGACATAAAATAATACAAGAAGAAAACAATCAATCCACAGGTGTGGCAGTAAAAACTGACACACAGAAGGAATAATTAGTAACAACCAGAATTCTCTGCTATTCAACCAGTGCAACCCTTTTAATATTTTCATTAATAAAAAAAGGAACCACAACGCCGTGTGTAATAGGTTCTGAACTTGAATTATTGATTTTAACTATTCTTCCAACTCTGATATGATGCGGAAATAATCTTGTGAGACCGCTTGTCTCAACAATATCACCGGCAGAAGCTTTGCATTCCGGAGGCAAAAATTTTATTCTAAGATACGGGTATAATGACGCCACAGAAACTCCTTCAATGACCGCAAGTTCTCCTGTTGATAAAACCATGACACTTACCTTGCTATCAGGATGATACAATGTAATTCCCGTTGAATTGTTTTTATTCACGGAGATTACTCTCCCTATCAGAGAACCGCTGGAACTTATTACAGACATACCCTCTTTCACACCATCCTCAGTGCCCTTATCAAAAACAATACTGGAGGGAAAAACCCATGGTGAAATTGTTTTCACACTGGCATAGATAATTTTTGTAAAACTTCCTGACTGTTTCAAGCCAAGTAATTTTTTCAACTGTTCATTCTCATTAATGATACTCTCAACATCCTGCTGGAAATTTCCAGAAGACACCGTATGTTTTGGAAAAAACATTCTGAAAGACACACTGTGTCTGATAAGCCATGCGCCCAGCATGATGAGAATGATAAAGATAATTTCCCGACGGAATCTCCACAACATTTAGCCGCCTATTCGGAAGGAAACATCTTCAGATAACGATCTTCCTCCAGCATCTTGCCAGCACCGGTCACAACGGCAAGCAATGGATTCTCTGCGATAACTACGGGAAGTTTTGTTTCCTGAGATATAAGTTTATCAATATTTCGTAAAAGCGCACCTCCGCCCGCAATAACCAATCCTCTTTCAACAAGATCACTTGAAAGTTCTGGTGGTGTTTCTTCAAGAATGTCCCTTACAGCACCAACAATAGCCATCAGGGTTTCCTGCAATGCTTCTCTTATTTCTTCTGCCCTGATCCTGATCATTTTCGGAAGGCCTTCAACAAGATCTCTTCCATGAACTTCCATTGTCAGTTCCTCTTCAAGTGAAAATGCGGAACCGATATTGATTTTGATGTCTTCCGCCGTCTTTTCACCAATGAGAAGATTATATTTCTTCTTCAGATAATTGGAAATCGCCTCATCCATTTCATTGCCAGCAACACGTAAACTTTTTGTGAGCACCAGTCCGCCAAGTGAAATAACAGCCATTTCTGTTGTTCCCCCACCAATATCAAGAATAAAACTGCCACACGGCTCCTCGACAGGTAATCCAACTCCAATCGCAGAAGCCATCGGTTCTTCCACAAGTTTTACCATTCTCGCGCCTGCTTTCAGAGCGGTTTCGCGAACTGCTCTCCTTTCAACGCTTGTAATTCCAGAGGGTACCGCGATAACCATTCTCGGCGGCATAACAAACTTATGTCTTGGTGATTTTACCTTATTAATAAAATGTCTCAGCATTGACTCACAAGCGTCAAAATCAGCAATAACACCATCCTTCATTGGCTTCATCGCAATGATGTTTGCCGGAGTTTTACCAAGCATTTTCTTTGCTTCTATTCCAACCGCAAGTACTTCTTTGGTATCCCGATTGATTGCCACAATAGATGGTTCCATCAATACAACACCTTTTCCTCTTACATAAACTGCAGTATTGGCAGTTCCCAGGTCAATGCCGAGATCATTTGACAGTAGTCGTGAAATGCTTATCATGAAATACTCCTTTCAGTGAAATTATTTTTTTGAATTCTCAACAACATGAATCAAAACTTTTACAATGTTCTCATCAAACTGCTGCCCAGCGTTTCTTTTCAATTCCTCTATGGCATCCTCTATTTCCATCTTCTTTCTATAAGGTCTTTCAGAAATCATTGCGCTCAGAGAGTCAGCCACTGCAAGAATTCTTGCAAATAGAGGAATCTTTTCACCTGAAAGTCCTTCAGGATAACCCTTACCATTAACCCTTTCATGATGATAAAGACATGCCTCTATTTCTTCTTTCCTCATTTTTAGCGGCTGAAGAATTTCTTTTGTAATAAGCGGATGCTTTTTTATAATTTCCAATTCTTTTTCTGAAAGTGAAGATTTCTTCAAAATAATTTCATCCTTTATACCCAATTTTCCGATATCATGGAGGTATGCAGCGTTGCGCAAACTTTCAAGAGATTTCTGGTCCAATCCCAGAACCTTACCAATTGCAACAGCGTAATATGCAACCTGTTCAGAATGGTTCTTTGTATATGCATCCTTCGCCTCAAGGGAATTTACCAGAGACCTTATTGCGCTTATGTAGGATTCCTGAAGTTGCTGAAGCAAATTTGCGTTTTCAAGAGCAATACCCATCTGGGTCCCAAACACTGAAAGAAAATTCAGTTCCCTGTCGTCAAATCTCTCGGTGGAATAAAATCTCAGTATACCAATGATGTTTTTCCTCCCAAAAAGTTTTACTTCAAAAGATTTTTCATCTATTCTATGAACAATATCATTATTTTTTCTGTGGAAATCGCCTGTTTCAGATAGAGAAAGAACTACTGGAGGATTAAAATCTGCTGTATTTCCTTTCGTCCGTCTTAAAAAAAATCTTCCGGTATCGTCATCACTGAAATATAATAGTGCAACATCTGGTTTCACAAGATTATAAACAAGGTCAATGACACCTGTACAGAGATCTTCAATATCTGTAATGGAAATGATAATCCTGTTCAATTCAAGAATTGAACGAATCATTTCTATTTCTGAAATTTTCTTTGACAGTTCACTAGTACTGATATTTCGTTCAATGGTAGATATTAAAACATCAACAGTGAATGGTTTGGTAATGAAGTCACTTGCACCTTTTTTCATTGCATTCACTGCATTTTCTATTGAAGCCATGCCCGTGCACACAATAACTGGAGGAACACTGGTTTCAAGACTCTTCAAATTGTCAAGAAACATCAGCCCGTTTTCTTCAGACAGTTGTAAATCAAGAATCACAAGGTCAAAATTCGTTTTCTTCAATGCGTCGATTGCTCCAGAAACACTATCCAGAATTTCTGTTTCATACGAATGCTTTTTTAAAATATCCCTGTACAGGTTTTGAACCCCGATATTGTCTTCAATAACCAGAATTTTTTTCTTGCCTTTCTCTGATTCCATATTTTTCAACCTTATAGTTCAGAACTCTACGACTCATTCTTAAATATTCTGCTGCCTTTGACTTATTCCATGAGAATTTTTTAAGCGCCTCAAAAATCAATCTTTTTTCAAACTGTATCACTCTTTCCTCAAAGGAAGCATCTTCTGAATTTCCGGATCGTACTACTCTTAATTCTTCCGGTAAATCTTCTATATTTATTATATCCTTGTTTCCTCTTAAAACCAAAATACGTTCTATCACATTTTTTACTTCTCTCACATTGCCGGGCCAATCATAATTCAACAAACATTGTTCCGCTTCGGATGAAAACATCTTTGCCCTTGCTCCAGTCTGTTTTCCGAAAAAAGAAAGAAAATGGTATGCAATCGGAAGAATATCCTGCTCCCTTTCTTTAAGAGGCGGTATGGCAATGGGAATCACACTCAACCTGTAAAACAAATCTTCTCTGAATCTTCCGGATTCCACTTCCTTTTTCAAATCTCTTGAGGTCGCGGAAAGAACCCTTGCCTCCATTTTGATGGGTTCGTTTGATCCTACCCTTGAAAATTCGTGTTCCTGTAATACGCGTAGTAGTTTAATTTGAAGAGAAAGTGGCATTTCCCCAATTTCATCAAAAAAAATGGTTCCAGAACCCGCCACTTCAATTTTTCCTGGTTTGCTCTTGAAGGCGCCTGTAAATGCTCCTTTTTCATATCCAAAAATTTCACTTTCAAAAAGAGTTTCAGGTATAGCAGCACAATGAACAGCAATAAATGGTTCATTTTTCCTTGGACTTTCCCTATGAATAAATCTTGCTATTAATTCTTTTCCACTGCCTGTCGGTCCTGTAATTAAAACCGCAGAATCATGGGGCGCCGCCCGCAGAGCAAGCGACAAAACCTCCTTCATCGGGTCACTCTTATATATAATGGTTTCAGTTGATTTCTCCATCTCATCAGTCAGAAATTGTACCCTCTGTCTCATCTTAAATTCGTTGAAGATTTTCTGCACAATAAGACGAATTTCCTCCACATCAAACGGTTTTGTCAGATAATCATATGCGCCAATCTTCATTGCTTCAATGGCTGTGGACAGTTTTGAAACAGCCGTAAGCATAATCACAGGAATTGTTTCATCAATTTTTTTAATCTCCTGTAAAACCTCCAGACCATCTCTATCAGGCATCAATATATCCAGAAAAATAATATCAATTTCATTATTTGATAATATCTCAAGTCCTTCCCTGCCTGAAGAAGCAACCAGGACTCGCCAGTTATCTGAAAGGACAAGTTTCAAAGATTCCTGCACGCTTTTTTCGTCATCAATAACAAGAATTTTCTTTGTCATTTTGGAACTGGAAGTTTGATAATGAACTTTTTACTCTCTGGTAAAATTTCTGAAAATATTCTGCCTGAATGCTCCTCTATAATTTTTCGACATATTGCCAGATTAAGAGAATGCAATGCCGAAAGATTATTTGAAAAAGGTGTAAATAAATCCTGTCCGGTCTGACATCTAATATTATTACCTGTTTCCAATATTGAAATTTCAATACAATCATCCTGGACAGTTAAAGAAATCGTGATATTTTCTTGTTCTCCAGCATCATTAACGCAAAAATCAAGCAGTAATTCAAGTGCTTCCTGAAGTCTTGTTGCATCTGCTTTTGTCACAATACCTACTCCATCACGAGAAGTAATTTCTACTGATGGAAATTTCTGTTTCACCTTTTGAAGAATTTCCAGACAATTTGTTTTATTCAAAA
>ERZ795060.2468-NODE-2468-length-18740-cov-7.881830_pt1 | contig 18740 bp, 10 predicted proteins | sample MGYA00375144_ERZ795060 | MGnify/ENA primary metagenome ERZ795060 (study PRJEB30189, sample SAMN05720157) | activated sludge metagenome | isolation source: anaerobic digester from wastewater treatment plant | place: Japan | collected 2015-05-15 ...
ATCAACTTCTTTCACGGGGTCTAATCCTGATGTATCCGCAGGCATCAAAGCATCCACAGGGGAAAATACCTTCGTGGTGGTTGATGCCCATTTATTGTGGTTATGGTGATCAGGTTGGAATCATGTTTGAACTTGAAGGTGGAAATGGACCTGAATCAAGGGCTCTTGCCTATTGTATTCAGGGCCTTTATGAAAGATGGATCAATATTCTTGACCAGGAGCATGTACCATTTGGCACAATCATTATTGATGCTGGCTGGTCACCAGGCGGTGTCTGGGTTCCAAATGAAATTCAATGGCCTGATTTGCGCGGTTTTATAGATAGACAGCACAAAAAAGGGAGAAAGGTTCTTCTTTGGATTGCGACATGGTTTATGGAAGGTTTGCCTGACAGATGGTGTGTTTTTTGCGGCGACAGGAAACTGGTTGCAAATCCCGAAAATCCTGCTTACATAAATTTCATAAAAAATAATATCAGAAAACTTCTGTCTGATGCTAAAGGATGCTACAATGCCGATGGATTTAAGATTGACCAGCTTGCATATGCTCCGACGGAAAGGATACCTCTTGGAGGATATCATTTTGGAAGGCAAGTGAAGATAGGCAAACATCATTCCCCTGTTCAACATAATGGAAAACGATGGGGTTGTGAATTATTGTATAAACTTCAAAAAGAAATATACCTGGCTGCGAAGAATACCAAGAAGGATTGTTTGATTACAAGTAGTACTGTCCATCCATATTTTTATGATACTTTTGATATGGTGAGATTGCATGATGCTGGAGTAATATTGCCAGAGACAGACGTTTTTATGGCTATGAAAGCGCGAGCCGGGCTTGCAAAGGCAGCACTACCAGCGCATCCTGTTGACAGCGATGATTGGGTGCACTCTTATTACGATAAATGGCTTGATTTCACAACGAGAAGCAAGAATATTGGTGTTCCCTGTATTTTTTATGCTGAGAGGTTTGTTGCAATAAGACCTGTACCGAAAATTCTGCCCATCAAAAGGTCTGACTTAAGAACTATTGCTAAGTCGTGGAGAAATTACATCAAAAACCTTTAGAATTTTTGACTATCTTATGAATTGTTTTTCTATAAATTTTTTCTCAATTTCAACAATTGTTGGCCTGCCATGGGGACAGGTCAGCGGGTTTTTGCATTTGATAAGTTGATCCCTTAATCCTGCAGCTTCAGTTTCAGAAAGTTTTTCTCCAGCCATTGTTGACCTTCTGCATGCTTTCTTCAAAAGAGTTTCAATGTCAAAATTTACACTGTTTTCTGAAAGAATATTTCTGATGGCGACCTCCGGATTTTTGATATCAACAGGTTTTGAATGAATTGCCACAGTATTTTTGCCCCATTTTGTTGTTTGGAATCCTATTTCTTCAAGCTTGATATGTCCGCCTGATTCCCAGATAAACAGTTCCTGTGGTGTTAAATTTATTGATACAGGAACAAGAAGTTGTTCTATCGGAATTTTGCCCTGTGCCGCCTGTGTAACCAATCTTTCAAAGGTGATTCTTTCATGCGCTGCATGCTGGTCTATCAGGTATAGTTTTTCTTCTGATTCAAACAAAAGATATGTTTCAAAAAGAGTGGCAATAAATTTTGCATTTGCAAGTGTGATGCGAAAGTCCTGTTCCAAATTTTCAGGTTTTTGTTGATTCTCAAGTGTTTCTTGAGAAATATTTTCATAATTCAATTCGGGTTGATACGCAGTAGTATCTTCAGAAACTGTGATATGTTGCTTGATTTCAGGTTGTTTCGGCTGCGTTTTTTGAGTCAATATTTCTTCACATACTACCCTGATAAAATTGAGCATACTGGCTTCATTTTTAATTCGTATTTCCTTTTTTGCGGGATGAATATTGACATCTACTTCCTGAGGATTCAGGTTGATATTGATTGCAAATACTGGATATGTTTCAGATGGCATGATATTTCGATAGACATCATTGATGATAAACGAAATACCAGAATGATGTACGGGTCTATTATTGATGAAGATAAACTGCAGGTCCTTTCTTGCTCTCTGGATATTAATATCTCCCAGGACAAAATTGATAGATATAGAATTATCAAGTGTCTTTTTTGAAATTTCCTTCAAAAAATTTTGTTCAACATTGCATATTTTACTGATTCTTTTGCTCATTGATTCGGTGGGTTCGAGATCAAAAAATTTTTTTCTGTCATGGGATAAAACAAATGTTTTTGAAGAAAATAAGATGGCATAGGGAATAAACACATCCATGATTTTTCGAAATTCGACAGTATCAGATTTGAGAAATTTTCTTCTTGCAGGTACATTGAAAAAAAGGTTATGAACTTCAATTTCAGTGCCATTTTGCATGGCGACAGGTACTGGTTGTGTTTTTTCTCCATTTTTTATATGAATTTCCCATCCTGTTTCTGAATCAGCCGTTTTACTTCTTAGGAATACTTCTGCTACTGCCCCTATGCTGTAAAGAGCTTCGCCTCTAAATCCCATACTGTGTATTTTCAACAGGTCTTCAAACCTATAAATTTTGCTGGTTGTGTGTCTCTGAAATATGACATTGAGGTCATCTTTTTCAATACCACATCCATTGTCTTTTACAATAATACTGGTCTTTCCTGCCTGTTTTATATCAACAATTATTTTTGTGGCACCAGCATCTATCGAATTTTCAATAAGTTCCTTTACCACAGATGCCGGTCTTTCGATTACTTCTCCTGCTGCAATTCTGCTGATGGTTTCTTCATTCAGTAGGCGAATCTTACCCATTTTTCAGTCCTTTTTTTTCAAGCATTTTTTTCCATTCATAGATTTTGTTTAATGCTTCAGACGGAGTGATATTGTCAGGATTGATATTGAGTATTTCTGATTTTAATTGTTCGCCAATCGGGTCGGGTTGATTGATGAAAAGAGAAAGCTGTTCAGTTTCATTATCTGAAATGGAGAATTTTTCAACCGATTCAAGTCCCCTTAAAATTTCTCCTGACCTCTGGATTATACTGTCTGGTACTCCCGCAAGTTTTGCCACATAAATGCCATAACTCTGGTCTGTCCCACCTGGTACGATTTTATGAAGAAATATAATTTCATCCTGCCATTGTTTCACTGCCACATTATAATTTCTTACGCAAGGGTGAGTTCTTGCCAGTTCTACCAGTTCATGAAAGTGTGTGGCAAAAAGAGTTCTGATTTTATGTTGATGAAGATATTCAGCCACAGCCCACGCCAGAGCAAGGCCATCATAGGTACTGGTTCCTCTGCCGATTTCGTCAAGAATTACTAAACTTCGTTCAGAAAGATTATTGAGAATAGATGCTGTTTCAGACATTTCAACCATAAAGGTGCTCTGCCCTTTTGCGATTTCGTCATGTGCTCCAATTCTTGCAAAAATTTTATCCGCAACACCAATTTTTGCGACTGACACAGGTATGTATGAACCGCTCTGTGCCATAATAACAAGAAGCGCAACCTGTCTGATATATGTAGATTTGCCAGCCATATTAGGGCCGGTGATAATGAGCAGCCGATTGGTATTGCAATCTACCAGTGTATCGTTTGGTATAAAATTGTTCCCAATAAATGTCTCAACCAGGGGGTGTCTTCCATCCTTTATCATGATTTCGTCTTCATCGGTAATTTCTGGCTTCGTGTAACCCGAAGAGTTTGCAAGAATACTGAATGAATTTAAAACATCCAGTTCTGCAATTGAATTGGCTAATTGGTGAATTTCGTTTGAATGCTCAAGTATTTTTTCAATGATCTGTTTTATTAACATATTTTCTATTTCAAGAATTCTTTGCTGTGCTGACAGCATTTTTTCTTCAAATTCTTTGAGTTGTGGTGTGATAAATCTTTCTGCATTGACAAGCGTTTGCTTTCTGATATAGTCATGCGGGACAAGGTGAAGATTTGGTTTACTGATTTCAATGTAATAGCCAAACACCTGGGTATAGCCAATTTTCAAGGATGCGATACCGGTTTTTTTTATTTCTTCAGATTGATAGTTTTTTAACCACTGGTTTGAGGTTTCTTTAATCTCGCGATATGAATCAATCTCATCATTAAATCCTTTTTTTATAATCTGGCCTTCTGGATTTGACAGGGGGATGTCGTCATTGATGGATTTGTCAAGAAAATCCCTTAGATTTTCAATGTCACTGATTGAGAAAAACCTACTCAATGATGCGATGGGATCAAGAACCTGTTTGATTTGAGGTACGATGGTAAGAGTGTTTTTAATGGCAAGAAGGTCTCTGGGATTTGAATAACCACTGCTGAGTCGTGACAGAGATTTTTCAATATCATAAGCCTGTTTGAAAATAACAATGAGATTTTGCTGTATGGATGGATTTTCTTTGAGTATTGTTACTGCTGACAATCGTTCGTTGATTTTCTCCACATTTTTTAATGGATGCAACAACCATTCTCTCAGTAATCTTTTTCCGCTGGCTGTTTGCGTCCTGTCAATAGTTTTGACAAGTGATTCAATTTCAAGCCCTCTTATTGCAGATGGCGAGAGATACACATACTCTGAATCATCGTAAAGAGAGATTTTATCAATGTGTTGCAAGGGACCCCTTGCCATTTCTGTGATGTATTCAAGCAGCGCGCCAGCGGCCCGAACAGCCAGTATTTTGTCTCCGATTCCTGTGCCGGCAAGTGAGTGAATCTTGAAGTGCTGACAGAGATTTCTCATCACAGTGTCATAATGAAATTTCCAGTCCTCCAGGCCTGTGAGCGTAAAATTTTTCAATCTACCAAAGGTTTTGTTTATCAGTTCTACAATCTCTTTTTCATTTGCTTCTGGATAGATGATTTCGTAAACTGGCATTCTTGTAAGAATATTTAAGAAATTTTCAATACCCTGATACTGGTTTGCTCTTATATTTCCTTTCGTATTATCAATAATGGCGATACCGATGGTGTTTTTATCAATTACGATTGAAACTATACATCTTGTTTCTGCTGTATCATCAAGATATGTTCCTGATGTAATGACCCTGATAACCTCTCGTTTAACGATTCCTTTTGCTTTTGATGGGTCTTCTGTTTGTTCGCATATCGCAACTTTGTATCCATGCTTTATCAACCTTGCTATGTAAGAGTCAGCAGCATGAAATGGTAATCCACACATGGGAATCTTACCTGATTTTCCCGCGTCCCTGGAGGTAAGAACAAGGTCAAGAATACCTGCTGCTTTTTTCGCATCATCATAAAACATTTCATAGAAATCGCCAAGGCGAAAGAAAAGAATACAATCCTTATACTTCTTTTTTATCTCATGGTACTGCCTGAGCATGGGTGTTAGATTTTCCATAGTTTTATCTGGATTTGTGATATAATAGTCAGGACCAATCTATAATACCATATTTCTGTCAGGGATTGTAGATGATAAATAAATTTCTGAACAAGATTTTTCAAAAACTTTCGCCGTATGTCCCTGGGGAACAACCCTCAGATAGTGTATTCATTAAATTGAATACCAACGAGAACCCATTTTCTCCACCTGAACAGATTTTAAAGGTGATCAGGGATAGTGTTGACGAAAGTGTGAAAAAATATCCAGATCCACTTGCAACAAAATTGAGAAAAACAATTGGCAGTCGGTATAAGATGCCTTGTGAGTGGATATTTGCAGGTAATGGTTCAGATGAAATTCTGCGACTGAGCATTATCGCATTTTCATCTGTGAATGAGAAAATTGTTTTTTTGTATCCGAGTTATCCCCTTTATGAGGTGCTGACAACAATCTCTGATAGAAAACCCTGCAAAATTCGTTTATTGCCTGATTTTCACATCCCTGATGATTTTATTAGTTGCTATACTGATTGTTTGAAAATTATTGCGAATCCTGACTCGCCATCCGGCCTATTTCACCCTGTTGAACTAATAGAAGAAATTGTCAAAAAATCAAACAGGGTTGTTCTTATTGATGAAGCGTATGTTGACTTTGCAGAAGAAAATTGCCTGAATCTTGTAAAAAAATATGAAAATGTGCTAATTACAAGAAGTTTTTCGAAATCATTTTCTCTTGCTGGAATACGACTTGGATATTGTTTCGGAAATCCTGATTTAATTTCTGCCCTATTTTCTATTAAGGATTCTTACAATCTAAACAGGATATCCCAGATTGCTGGAATAGCAGCAATGAAATATTATAGGGTCATGCAACAAAATTGCAACAAAATTATTAAAAATAGAGAGTTTTTGAGAAAAAAACTTGAACAACTTGGTTTTAATATTTTTCCATCATCAGCGAACTTTCTATGTGTTAAACTTCCTGATGGGCAGGCAGAAAAAATTTATCAATACTTGAAAGAACATAAAATACTTGTCAGGTACTTTAATACACCTGATTTGAAGGACTATTTAAGGATTACTGTTGGCAGCAGGAGTGAGATATACGCTCTTTTAAGGGTACTTAAACAATATTATGGGTACAGGTGAATTTTTACTTTCAACTTCTTCTGGCAAAAAATGGGAAAAAATTGGCACACTCAGACGCGCAGGGATTCTTACGCCACTTTTTTCCATTCATTCATCATCCAGCGTGGGCACAGGTGACTTTCATACATTAAAATGCATGGCTGATTTGTGCAAAAAATCCGGTGATACTATTTTACAGATTTTACCCCTTAATTACCCGGGCGCAGACAACTGTCCTTATAATGCCATCAGTTCTTTTGCTATTGACCCTGTTTATATTTCACTTGAAGATTTTTCGTATAACAATTTTGGTTTTTCTCGTCATTTGATTGGTGACTTACATGTGAATTTTTTGCCCGGAAAAGATCACAGATGTAATTATACTGCGCGCGATATCAAACTCAACTTACTGAATGATGTATTTTTGAGATTTTTTGACGATATATGTTCTGATGGAAATTTTTTATCTTTTACAAAAAAAAATAATTACTGGCTGGATGATTTTGCTATCTATCGTGTCTTAAAAAGACTTAATAATGATTTGCCATGGTATCACTGGGAAAAAACTTTTGCAGATAGAAGTGAAGAAAAAATTTCATACATAGAACGTTTATATGAAAAACAGGTGCTTTTTGAAAAATGGGTTCAATACATATGTTTTGAGCAACTTGTTGACGCAAAGCAATATATTGGAAGTAAAGGCATATTGCTTATGGGAGATATGCCTGTTCTTGCTTCAAAGGATAGTGCAGATGTCTGGGCTAAAAGAACACTGTTTAATCTTGATTTCATTGCTGGCGCTCCACCTGATATGTATTGTGTGTATGGGCAGCGATGGGGTATGCCAGTTCAAAACTGGGATAATGTAAGAAAAACAGATTTTGAGTATATTGCAGAAAAAATGAAATGGCTTGACAATTTTTTTGATATCATAAGGATTGACCATGTTGTTGGATTTTTCAGGATATGGGCGATTCCTGTTGATGAACCAGAGGAAAATCAGGGCACAAATGGAATTTTTATCCCTCAGGATGAATCGCTGTGGGAAGATCATGGAAAAGAAATATTAAGCAAAATGAATCAATTCAGCAAATGTCTTTTGTGCGGGGAAGACCTTGGGATTATTCCACAGGTGTGTACAGAAACACTGAAAGAATATGGAATACCTGGTTATGATGTGCAGAGATGGAAGAAAAACTATGGAATAGATTATTCTTTTATCCCTTTTTCAGAATACAGAGAAATTGCGATATCCACACTTTCAACCCATGACACAAGTTTCTGGGTTGAATGGTTAAAGAATGAATCTGGCACTGTGGATAGAGAACTTATCGTTATAAAGTGTGAAATGGCTGGTTTGAATCCTGAGTATGTTATAGAATCTTTATTTGAAAAGTTTGAAAAGTCAGACAGACCTGATAGGTTGAGATGGAAAAAAGACATTCATGAGTCAAAGATATTTGAAATTGCAGGCAGAAATCACAGGGATTTTCTTGAAATCTACAAAGATACTTTTGGTGAAAAAGGGAAATTATTGTCATTACTTGGAATGAATGATTGTGATGAAACAACTTGCTTGAAAAAGACCCTGCAATCAATGTTACAGGGCTCTTCAATTTTCTGTATTAATTTATTGTCAGATCTGTTATGTTTTGACAGTTCAATTTGTACTGCAATCAGTCATTTGAGAATCAATAAACCCGGTACTGCTGGTTCTCATAACTGGTCTTTTACTTTTGAGCAATCAATTGAAGAATTAGGGGGAATTTCTGTAATTGCCGAAATAAAGGAAATGATTGAAAATGCGGGAAGATAGTATTATCCTTCGCCGGGTCTATTCCAGCCCCTGCCCTCCTCGTCTTCCAGTCGTTCAAGTTCAAATGTAACGATGTTATCGTCAGGACAGAAAGATACTTTTTTTGTTCCTGGTTCTTGTTTTCGCAGTTCCATGTAAACAGGATAGATTGATTGCAAACTGTGCATGCAGTATTGTTGGGGAGTGCCATTATCAGGGGCAAAACACTGTTGTTTAATTATAAAACTATCACCAATATTATAAAATGGACAATATTTTTTCAAACCAGTAATTGTGACCTTCACAATAGAATATTTCATGATGCTTTTCTCGTCTTATTTAAATTTGAACACATGCCGTTTATATATGAAAATCCCGGTTGAAAAAAATTCCAACCGGGATTGAAAAACTTTATTTGCGACTTTTTTAAAAGCAGGTTTTTAATCCAGTAAATACTCTAAAGTTTGGAGTACAGTAGCCATCATTTATAGCTGTGCCAATACCAATGGTCCATTTTGTGTTTTCCTTTATCTGGTGTGTGATTGAACCAAGTGCTTCTATCGGTACACTCTTTTTGCCCTCAAAAAAACCATTGTCGCTTCTTCCGTTGATTTCAATGGTTGCATATGTTCTCTCATTAGGCAGTAGTTGTGTGAAACCGAGTCCGAAGAGAATAGCATTACTGATTTTTATCTGGCCAATTTCTTCATCATCCTGATGGCTTGCTCCGATATTGAAGGTTAAAAATGTGTGATTGCACCAATTCCTGTCAACGACAAGTTTAACGCCAATCACGGTTGAATCAGCATTAACAAAACTTTTCTTATCGCCAGTGTCCAAACCCACAAAAGGAACTACTGCAAGACCCATCTGGTCTTTTCCACCAAAAAATCTATATTTCCCATAGATTGTGAGATTACCTATGCCATTGTCTTTTACATCAACAATGGTAGATGAAACCTTTGATCCCTGGCTTATAACAAAAGGAAGGTCTGCACCAATTGTAAGATTATCATTGATTCCATAAGCAAGTCCGAGCACCCCGAGATGCTGGTCTTCAATGAGTGTATGGGTTTTTCCGGCAATTTTTGCTCTGGAGACCTCGTCTGTGAATGAATAGAAGACATTAAATTGAAAACCATTCGCTTTCAAGGTTTGACTGGAATGGTTAATGACAAAGTTTTGTTCGCCTGTCGCAGGTTTGAAAAGATTGAAATCATAAGCAAATGACTGTGAAGCAAAAACCAATAGTGAGCAAATTCCAATTGCGACAAAAGATTTTCTTGTCATTTTCCTCCTTTTTGCCATGAACAGCAGCAAGATAGTTGTAGCCAAAAGCAACCAGAATATCATACCGAGTTTAAGCGTGATGAGAGCCGCTGCATAAACTGGAAGCAATAGTACTCTTGTAATTGCTCTTAGTGATTCATGTGACGCAATCATTGAGGCGTATTTTGGACTATGCTGGTAGTACCATTTTACAAATGCCTTGCCAGCAGAATTTGTTAGTAGATACCTGTCTCTAAACTGTCTGAGTATCCAGACATGGTGCTCCTGATATGATCCAAATGCCGCAGTTGCGATGAAACAACCACCACCGCCACCGGAAATTTTAATGCCCTGCGTTTGGCCAGAACCTGATGGATCTGCGATGATTCCGTTTTCTTCCCCATCAGCATCATACGTTCCACCGTCTTTGAGTTGTAGTGTTACTTTTGTGTATCCTGGAGTTGTGGCAGCGCCCAGTTTTGCATATTCGTCCAGTGTATCATCTGATGGCATTGTTTTTACTTCCCATTGCTGGGTTTCGTTGTTATACTGATACTTATACCAGCCACTAACAGAACCAGGAACTTCAAATTCAATAAGCGCCGTTGCTCCTTGTTCAATTCCTTCAACCCTTATGTCAAACAAATTTGCAAATACAGAATTGATACCAGGGAATGAGGAAACTCTCAGTGGTGTTATTCTAATCCACCCTTGATTGGTCGCAAATGTGACAAGCGCGGTTTCACCTGTTGCGCTATCAGGTAAAGTTACCTGTGCTTGTTCCCCACTTTCAATTACCGTTGATGTAAGGGTTTCAGATGGAGCAACAGTAAAACCTTTCCAGTCAATATTTGATGCTTCCCCATAGGAATCCCAGCATTGCACAGTCCAGGCATACATATCCCCCTGCTTAACGGAAGATGATGTAGCAAACATTGAAAGAGGAAGTATTATCCTGTTTCCAGAACCTGTGATTTCTATCGTTTTAATTGGGTCTGGAAGTTTTGTTCCTTTATCGTATAGTTCATATATTTTCCATTCTGACCTTGTAATTGTGCCACCATTGCTTGTGAATTTTGCATTGAATTCCACTGCTGTTTCAACAGCAACCAAATCTGATGGATAGAGTGCTTCTGCTGTCGGCGGCTGATTTACTACCATTTTTACTGCGATATTTGTATTACCGCCATTTGATGTTACTGGTACTGTTGCATTGTATTCACCTGGTTGTTTGCCAGTTCTATCAACTGTGAGAATGATTGTTTCCTGTTCCTGTGCATGCAAACTACCCTGGATTATTCCATTTTTTGTTTCTGTTTGTTTTTCAATTGTTATCCATCCAGTTCCCTGTTGATACACGATACTGGCGGGATTGATCTGCCAGTCAAGAGTACCAGGACCACTACCTGTATTTTTGATAACGATGTCTGTGTCTTTTGTTGTTGAATCGACATTGATGTTGAAATAAAATTGGACATTTGTTGGGGTCACACTTAAAACTGGCTGGTTCAAAGCAAATACCGCAACGACATTGTGCGGTTGATCCATGATAATATCAAGGGTCTCTGAACCATCAGTTTTATAATCCTCTTCCACAATTTCTCCATCAAGTTCCCAGTAGAGGAATACATAATTTGTATTGGGTGTTGCTGTGAGATGTACAACGGCATCTTCATCAAACCATGCTTGTGTTTTGGCTGGGAGGACAAGATTTGCTGTTACAGTGCCGCCGGTTGATGGGTCAGCACTATATGTTAATTCATACTGTGTTTTCCAGTTCCATGTTATTGTGGAATTTTGAGCTATGGTAAATTGTGTGCTTGTTGTCGCTCCACTTGCTGGAACACTGCCTTCTCCTGTCCAACCAGTGCAAACATATCTTGTACCAGCAGGACCTGCCACAGGTGAAGCAACAGAAGCAGTGATTGAATCGCCAGTATAATGAGTATGTTGCCCTATTGATGGATTTGGTGAACCATGGTCAGAATTGACAGTAAATGTTAATGGTTCTTTTAAAGTTATATTCACCCCTGTTTTATTCTGTCCTGCTGAAAGAGTAAATGGATTCCCACTGTAAGTTCCTGATGGTTCTGTATCCTGCTGCCATTGATGGTCACCATTGGTATCCATAAATGCTGCAGCCCAGTACTGCGCTGGCGCAACATTTTGAATTTGATAATTGAATGTAACTGTTTTTGCCGCGTTTGAAGTTGAATATGCTGGTTCACTCGAGAAGTCAGGAGATGTGAAAAGTCCTACATAAATTGTTCCTGTTTGTATTCCTGTATAACTTACTGTTCCGCTTACAGAGGCAAGAGCGTTACCGGTGAAATTCTGGCCTGTAACATTGCTATTTGAGACCGTAACTTGTCTCGTTGCTGGTGTAAAAGCATAACCAGTGAGCAGTGGCGTTATTGTATATGTTCCAGGGGCAACATCAGAAAAAGTGTATTCCCCGGATGCATTTGGGTTTGTTGTTGTTTTTGTAACTTCGGGACTAAGGGTGAGTAAAACACTTGTTACCTGTCCTGAACCACCAACAAGTGAGACAGTGCCTGAAATTGTATATCCGTTGATGTGGAGTGTGCCATTTGTTGCTGTATGTGTAATTTGTTGCGCATTAAAATCTAATAATTTGTGTACAGAAAAGTTTAAATTCGTTGTGGATGCAGGTGTGCCAACTACATTGAACTGTAAAATACACAAACTTCCTGAACCGCTTGTAATAGGAGAAGCACTGGCACCTATTACAGATATTTGCCCTGCAACACCGGTATTAACCTGTAAAAACCAACCGTTGGTTAATGATCCTGCTGATGCGCCTGTTGCATTCAAAATAGTGTTATCAAACGTAACTGTAAATTGAAACCCAGCAACACCGGTTGCATCATCAATATTAACAGGAATTAGAACAGTCGCAGTCCCTGGATTCACATTTGTATTTGGTATTGAAACTGTCACTGCGAATGCAGAACAGACAAGCAGGAAAATTCCTGCAAATATGCTCATTAACATTCTCCTACCGCCCATATTTCCCTCCTTTGTTTTGGGATACATTTTATATTTTCTATCGTTCGACTATATTATTTCATAGCCCTTATCGATTGTCAATACATTAAACGCAAAGATGACATAACGGGCTTTTTCAATCAGTTATTCCCAGTGCCTTTCTTAAAATCAAAACCACATCTGAAATATCTACTACGCCGTCTGAATTCATATCAGCAACACTTACCTCTGGCTGGTCAAGATTGACCGCCATGCGCAAACATAAGATTACATCTGAAATGTCTATGGTACCGTCTTCTGTTACATCGCCTTTTGTTGGTATACCTGTTTCCTGTAAAATTTTGATATTGTCAATAGCCCAGTAATATGCGTCATAGGCATTTTGATAATTCCATCTGATTTGTATGTGTGCGGTATCTGTTTTATTGAGATATGGATTGAGTGGAAGAATTGAAAGACCACTGAAATCCTGATATTGAAAACTTACTATATTTTGCCAGTTACCAGAATCGACTTTTATGTCAACATTAGCAATTTCCGAACTATATGATTTGAAAAACTGGTCAAATGTGAGAAATAGTCGCTTTGAGGCATCAACAGGAATTAAATCTGTGATTATTTCTTCGTTCATCCATATGTTTCCAGCCCAGTCACTATCAACAATCGCAAAGGGACTATCAAGATTTGAAATTACTCTATTTTTTGGATTCGTGGTCGTCCAGGTCTTGTTATCATTATTACCATCAACGATTGTCCAGTTTTCAGGTATGCCATTGTCAAAGTTTTCAGTAAGAATTTTTGTAAACCCTTTTGTAAAATCTGAGGATGAAAAATTAATAAGGAAATTTTTCCACATCCCTTCAGCAAATTCAAGATTTTCTGAATTGTATTCAGGTGAAATTTGTGTGTCTGGGAAATATATTGATAAGCCCTTTCCTGCTGAACCGCCAAAATTTTCTATTATTGCGTTGCTAAGAATACGGATGATATTATCTGCTTCATCTACAATCGTCTGGTTTGACGCATTAAAAGAAACCTGTTCAATAAAAGTTTTTAAATCTTTGTAATCCTGGTCGTCAAAATGCGGGGTTTTCGAAAGCGCTAAACGAAAATAAATCCACTGGTTGTCAATCTCTATTGCAGATGTACACATTGTGTTTATTGCGTTGTAAAGTTGATTCATTAAGGAAAGATCTATTGCTGATAATGTTTCTGTGCTGTAATGCCCGTAAAAATCAGCGTAATGCTGGACAATGCGCCTCGCAAATTCTTCGGGTGTAATTGCAGGGTTATCAACAATATCTTGAGCAATTGTGTCATAAGGGAAACCTGTTACCATGATTGTTTCTTCAGAGGCAACCATATAATTTGCAAAGTTTCTTATTTCATATGCGATTTCAGTCATTCCCATCAGACAGGCATCAAAAGCAATCATATTAACATTGCAGTTCTCAGAAAAAAGCGCCTGTTTTAGTTCTTTCAAAGTAAGTTCATCTGAGGATGTGTAATCATAACACACACTTTTTTGATAACGCATGGAATGAATCTTCCTTTTTAACTCCTTTAAGGTTTTTTCAAGAGCGACCCTTTCTTCGCGAGCAAGTCCAGTTTGTTTTAACTGCTGTTCAATACTTTCTGCAACATCATTCAATGTCTTCCATCCATCACCATGGTCCCAGAGTATTAAAGCATAATGTTCTGCTGGATAATTTTGTTTTGACCATCTGATAAATGACGTAAGTACCTCTGGGTCTCCAGAATTCGTTTCTCTTCCGCCATAGCCGTCGCCCCAATCAGAAATTGCATTATCAATGGTTGGTTCCATATCTCTGGTTATTCTGAATCTCTGGGTATTTGTCCAGTTGCCGTACCTGGTCTCGTAACCTGAAATTCTATCAAGTTGGACAACAAAGTTTATCTGTGCTGTCGAACCAACTGTTGCCATTTCAAGAAAATCATTGATAGCATACTTTTCAAGATTATTGTCTCCGTCAAGATATATCATCACTGTCCATTGTGCCTGGCTATGTGCCTGAATAGCAAGGCCGAATGAAAGTGTAAGTACAGCATAGAAAAGTTTTCTCAAAAATCTGTGTCTCATTTGATTAGGGTTTGAACTGGTATAATTTCACCGTTTTCATTCCACAACGAAATGCGAACAGGATTGAATTTATCTCCTTGAATCATCTTTGAAGGCGAAAGAATAATATTGAAAAGTTTTCCGTCTTTAATATCTGATGGCGGTATTAATCCGCCACTGATTTTCAGATACTTTCCTTTTTGAACAATACCACTCATGATTTTTGTCCCTAATCTGGATTCGATTCTGATAAATTTGCTGTTTTCCGGGATACTAATTATTATTTCAAAACTTGAAATGTTTTTCGCATTACCATTAACCATTACAGGGATCGTAACCAATTTTTCTGTTTCATTTGTGGTTGCTTCTCCAAAAAAAACGGTTGCAGGTACTATCACAGTAATATTTTTTTCTGCCTGTAATTTCTTATCTTTTGTTCTGCCATAGATTGATATTGAGTATTTACCTGCTTCAAGATTGTCAGACTTTTTGATAATGGCTGATGTTTGTTTTTTTTCTGGATTCAAACATGTATCAGAGAGCGTGATATCAAAATTGCCTGCTGTGTGCAAAAATACTGTGTCGGTAAGGCCTCCCAGAAATCTTATTTTAATCGGGATAGAAAGGACCTGTTTTGAAAACTCAAAATTGACTTCATCTGGAGTTTCTACTACCAAACCTGGTTCTACTGGAACTTTTTTCCATTTCCATGTAATTTTTGAGTCCTTATCAATAACAAAAGAAATACTGCTATTTTTCGTATTATACGCAGAACCTGTTCCTTCGCATCCTGTGCACACTACTTTTTCTGTATCACTGATGAGAATTTCTGCATCCACATTACAGTTGATTTTTTCACCTTTTGCAAAGGTAGTGATACCAGCAGGTGGCACAGGGTTTCCATAGACAGAACGCACAAGAAGGGTTACGCTGTTCGACGGTTTTATCTGTGAGGGTTCTTTATGTGTTTCAGTGCGGTCCATTGATTCCTGCATTGCAAGAAAATCGTCTATATCAAAACTTTGTTTTTCTTGTTGCGGAATTTCAATGGATTTTGGAATGGATGGTTTTGTTTCCTGTCCGGTGATATTTGTCTGTGGTTTTTTTGTTATATCTGGCGATGAAACTGGTTTTGTTTCCTGTGGTTTTTCTGGTTTCTGTTGAGTTTCCCCTGCTTTGATACTGCCGGATGACATAGAGCATGGTATTGTTTGTCCTGATGGATCGGATAATTTCACAGAAGAAAGAATCAGGTTTGAGTTTCCCTGTTGAAGAAGTTGAAATCGCAAGATTGAAATAATGCCGGTTCCTGAAGTTCCAGAAAGTAATGGATGAAACCCTGCGATTCTTACGCTTCCTGGAGTATTAGTATTCGCCATCACGGTGAATGAACCAACCAGTGGACCTTTTGTTACGTCGATGAGCTTTAAAATTTGCTGATTATACTGGATGGTTATCTGATATCCTGCAAAAGGTTTTTCTGAAGAACAATTAATATTTACATCTACAATTTGCTGAGTTGAGGGGTTTTGTATTGTAATGTTTGGCGCTTCAATAATTGCTGCAAATAATTGCCCTGTTATTGAGACAATGCATACAAAAAGGGATAAGAAAAGAATTTTTTTCATATTTTTAATATCGGGGCGCCCAGATTTGAACTGGGGACCTCTTGGTCCCAAACCAAGCGCGCTAAGCCAGCTGCGCTACGCCCCGTTTCCATAATATAATTATACCATGATTTCTTGTTTGTCATCAAAAAAGGTGAGACGAATTGCTATTTCAGGGTTAATGTCCCTGTTGATGCGTCATACTGATATTGCATTCCAGAAGGAGGTTCAGGGATTTTGTCAATAAACCCTTCATTAACCAGTTGCTGAAGTGAATCAGGATATTTGCCGTTCTGTCTCTTATAGGTATTAATTTTATTTTTCAGGTACAGAAGATTATCCTGATGCACAGTGGTTTTTAATTTTTCCAATGTCCTTGCGCCTGTTTGTTTAGCTTTTTCTTCTATTGTGCCGGTATCTTTTTTCCCGCATCCCGCAATCAATATGAAGGCAAACAATATAATTACAGGCACCACATTGATTTTTTTATTCATGATTATCTCCTGTCATAAGTTTAGGTGTTTTTTAATTACTGATATAGTATGATGAATTTTGATTTCCTGCAAGCACATCAAAGTTGAACAGTTAGAACTTTCTTTTCTGCTACATGGTGCACATTGAACAGATGTTTTTATAATTTCCACATTCTCTCCCCTGGGTGCCCAAATAGTTGGGCTTGTTGGGCCGAATATTACAAAACATTGCAAACCCAAAAATGCTGCAAGATGGGAAACACCTGAGTCATTTCCAACAAAATACGTTCCCTTTTCAAGCACTTCTGCCAGAGAAACTACATCCTGTACCTCTACGATATTGTGAATTCCCGCATTCTGTATCCAGAAATTTTTTTGTTCCTGTTCACACTCGCCAATTAAAATTTTGCAATCAAAATTCTTATTCATTGTTTTAAAAACTTCTGCAAAATTTTCTTGTGGCCAGTTTTTTCTTTTACTACCACTACCCGGGTGAATAAAAAAAATGTTTCCAGGGGTTTCATTTACTGATTGGTAATTATAGCAAACCGGGATGTTCTTCGTTATAAGTGGTATGAGAAGAAAATTGCTGATATGACATGGTATTTGTTCTGATACTGGATGAAATATGGTTCTATTTCCATATGTTAAGGTCAGGTTCTGGCAAAAACTGCATTCTGGTTCAAGGTAGCATAAAACGAACTCGAAATCAGGAAACCCAGGAATTTCCATCTTTTTTGTTCTGGAAAAATATTCTGAAAGTTTCATATCACCAAAATCAATTCCTTTTTTTATAATACCTTTATGTTCTAAATATCTATTAACCTTTTCCTTTCCAACAAGAAAAACGTTAAATGATGCATTTTTCAAGGATAAAAAAACAGGAATTGTTGCAATGATGTCTCCTAAACTGCCCGGTCTTATGACAAGTGCGTTTTTGTGATTATCCTGACTCATATTATAATTTTATCAGAAAAGAGGATAAAACTATGTTTTTTTTATGGCCAGTACGAGACGAATTTGGTGTAAAAAGATTTCCAGTTGTTAATTATACAATTATTTTTATTAATGTTTGCGTTTTTTTTCTTTATGGGTTTAGCGGTTCTTACAAGGAAATTGTCAATACTTTTGGATTTATCCCTGACAGATTTTCATGGTTTACGATACTTACATCAATGTTTTTGCATGGCGGAATCATGCATCTGGTTGGAAATATGTGGTATTTGTATCTGATGGGAGATAATATTGAAGATAGGTGGGGGCACGTTCAGTATCTTTTATTTTATTTATTTTCAGGAGTGATTGCAGCCCTTTTTTACGGAATGTTTACTTCTGGCCAGGCAAGGTCAATTCCATCCATTGGCGCATCCGGCGCAATTTCAGGTGTGCTTGGTGCATATGTGGTGTTGTTTCCTGGTAGCCGGATCACTTTCTGGTATTATATTTTTGCGTTCTTCAGAATTTATTCTGGTACATTTGAAATTTTTGCTTGGTTCTGGATTTCTTTCTGGTTTATCCAGCAACTGGTTGGAATGCTGGTTAATATGCATAACGCAGCAGTATCAGGTATTGCTTTTGGCGCTCATGTCGGTGGATTTCTTGCAGGGATGGCTATTGGGTTGTTGGCGAAAATATTTCAACAGGCAATGTATGTGCGCAACGTTGTTTCTGGTAAGAATGCATTATTAAAAATTGTCGGTGAAAGTCCATGGAAGGCAATGCCTCTCGATAACCAGATTGACTTATTTAACAGAGAAAACACGATCAAACAATTGATTCAAAACAAGGACGAAAGGGAGGCAGCCATTCTTTTTGGGGAAACAATAAAAAAATACCCTGATGCTTCCATACCATCTTCTTATGAATACAAATTTGCTGAAATGTTACACGAACAGGACCTTATTGATGATGCAATCGTTGCGTATAAGAGGTTTATTAAAAAGAATCCATTTAGTAAACTTGCCGATAATGCCCTTTATAATCTTGGGAAAATTTATCTTGAAAAAGGTGAAACAAGAAAAGCAAAAGAATGTTTTTTACAGATTGCGCTTTTCTATCCTTACAGCGAACTTGCTGATGCTG
>ERZ795060.2472-NODE-2472-length-18726-cov-4.739650_pt1 | contig 18726 bp, 16 predicted proteins | sample MGYA00375144_ERZ795060 | MGnify/ENA primary metagenome ERZ795060 (study PRJEB30189, sample SAMN05720157) | activated sludge metagenome | isolation source: anaerobic digester from wastewater treatment plant | place: Japan | collected 2015-05-15 ...
CGTTCCATAAGAAGCCCGGCTATCGCAGGAAGTACTTCTGGCAGGCCCACAATGGTTGGCTGGGATCGATGTGCTGTCCCAAACGCATCATTAACAAAGATGTCACCCATTCTGGCAAGATTTTTAATTAGAACTGTTTTTGCCGCATCTTCCCCTGATAACTTCAAATTCTCCTCAGCATTAAAGCGGACATTTTCCAGCATGATTACATCGCCCGTCTTTGCGCTTCGTACAGCATCTTGGGCACATGAGCCGAAGATATCATCGACAAATTTTACCTGTTTTCCCAGGAGTTCAGAAAGACGGTGAGCGTGGGATACAAGCGATGTGAAATCCTTCTTTCCCGGCCGGCTCTGATGAGTAATGATGACCGTTTTTGCCTTCTCCAACGCCTTTATCGTGTACAGGTGTTCCCGAAAGCGCTTATCATCAAGGATAAGTCCTGCCTGGGGGTCAATCGGTGAGTTAAAATCAACTCTTAAAAGGATGGTTTTTCCAGATACGTCAACATCAGATAATCCTTTAATTTTTGAATATGTGCCCATAGACTTCCCCGGTTAATGCCTGGATCGGAAAAATCACAGTTCCATTCAAGCTGGTAGTACATTAATTCCTGTCATGATCTGATTTAATCAGATCGATTGTTTTCCCATTTTTTCTTTCAGTAGGATGATGAATACTTATTTACTTCAAACCGGGTACAATAATGGAAGAATGACTGACCTGAAACTACCCATTGGTATTCAGTCTTTTGTGGAAATACGGACTGGTGGGTACGTGTATGTCGATAAAACACCTTTTCTTCATTCACTCGTCAGATCAGGAAAATATTTTTTTCTCTCACGCCCCCGCAGGTTTGGAAAAAGTCTTCTGATTGATACCTTACACTGTGCCTTTTCCGGCAAACGGGATTTGTTCTCCGGATTATTCCTGGATTCCCCGGAAGCTGCCTGGGACTGGGACAGAATACATCCAGTCCTGAAAATTGACTGGTCGCTTTCTTCTCCCCGTACTGGAGATGAGTTGAAGACCAGGATACATGAGATCCTCTCTACCTGGGCAAGGGAATGGGATTTTGAGCCTTTTGAAACGACGATAGGTGGTCGATTCTCCGCTATTATTCGCGAAATTCACAAAAAAACCGGAGAACAGGTTGTCATCCTCGTGGATGAGTATGATAAACCGATTCTCGATGTTCTTGAGGATACATCACGGGCAGCTGAGATGCGTGACATCCTGCGTGATTTTTATGCGATAATCAAACCTCTAGACTCTGATATTCGATTTGTCTTTCTTACCGGAGTATCAAAATTTGTTAAAACCGGGATTTTTTCCGGACTCAATAATCTAAAGGACATCACGCTTGACCGAAGGTATTCTTCTATATGTGGGTACACAGAAAAAAATATCCGGGATGATTTTTCCGCCTGGTTTGCAACACGTGATCAAAAACTTGTCCGTGAATGGTATAATGGGTATTCCTGGACTGGTGAGTCAGTATATAATCCCTTTGATATTCTGCTCTATTTTGATTCAGATCTTTTCAAGCCATATTGGTTTGAAACCGGTACCCCATCTTTTTTTTTAAAACTCTGGCAATCACAACCAAGGATCCCGGCGGAATATGAGGGGCTCGTTGCAGGGGATGATCTGCTTGGTTCTTTTGATCCTGACCAAATCCGGCTCGAAACCCTTCTTTTTCAGGCTGGATATCTTACGATCAAATCCTGGACCAGTAACCCGGAGGAGGGAACATGGTATATCCTTGGTTTTCCAAACCGGGAAGTAAAAGAATCATTTCATAAGAGCATTCTCAATCTTCTCAGAAAGGATGCAACACCCTTATCATTTCCAAATATCCGTAACCTTCTTAGTTCAGGGAATGTTGATGGGTTTTATCGCCAATTGAAATCTTTTCTGGCTTCTATTCCTCATGATTGGTTTAGAAAAAATCCACTTGCGCAATTTGAAGGGTACTGGGCAAGTCTGGTTTATTCATATCTTGCAAGTCTTGGATATGAGATAATTCCGGAGGATACTACAAACAAGGGTCGTATTGATCTAACGGTTATAACTCCATCATATACCTGGATCTTAGAATTTAAAGTGAAAGGGATCGACAAAACCGGAGATTTAAATCCCCTCAAGCAAATACAGAACAGGGGATATTCAGAGAAATACCTCTCTAATAAACGACAATTAATAGAAATTGGGATTGTTTTTGATCCTGAAACGAGAAATATAGATGAGTATTCGTATCACATTCCAAAAATCTCAACCTGATACTGGTCTTTTGATCTCATTTCCGTGAATATCTTCACATCCCGGGGTTTATCCGAAGGGTCAAAAGCGATACGTGTCTGGAGTCGCGTAACAACTCTGTATCCTCGGTCTGCAACTCCGTTTCCAATTTTTGTTGATTTTATCTTCGAAACCACGATTCCCATAATAATGTACCTTTAAGGGTGATATCCGGGTTTTCGAATAGGAAATGTGGCTGCCTTCACACCAATTGAACCTTTAATCTCATCCAGCGTAAATCCCCCATGGTGGAGACCATACTCCTTTCACCAGAATTTCAGGGATACCCGATTCGCTGGATATTCATCTGGTCAAAGTGCGTATCCCCTGATAATACCGAAAGTCCGGGGACCTATGCAGTCGCTTTAATATATGCATCAACCAACGAGATACCAGGTTTTTTAATCATCCCTGCCACAAGGGAAATGTTTTCATCCATTGGGAGAGTTTTCATTCTGGAATTTATTATCTGTCCAATTCTCTGTTCTGCGATAGTATGCCCCTCTTGTTGAATGTACACATACATCATCTCTGTGAGTACAACCGCTGGAATAAAACCTGAACATTCGTTATCATCAACGGCTCTCACATAGTCTCTCACAATTTCCCATCCAGATGTCGTTCGAACAAGGTGATAAAGGCATGTGTGTCGAAAAGCAGATCCGGCATTAAATGCCCCCTTCTTCCTCTCTCATCTCCTGAAGTTTCTGCAATAATCCTTTCCCTTCATCGATCCCGGAGAGGTCAGAGAGACGGACAAGAGGTCTGATATGTATGCCATCTGCATCATCCGTGAGTATAATCGTTGACCCTCCTTCGAGATTCCATTTCTTTCGGAATGATGCAGGTATGACGATCTGTCCTTTATTTGATATTTTTACAAGTGTCATACAGTTCATGATTTATCCTACGAATTGATGATAATCATTACCTATGGATGCAAGAAAGCATTCTGAACCGGAACGGCTAAAAATGGATAAAAGATATCGAAATCGAGTCCAAATATTGCCTAATTAAGAAAGAGTTTATATTAATTAATGGACAATGAGCAAAAATCGTTGATAAAAGATGTAAAAAAATTATGTGGAAGATCTGGCTTTGATCTTTTTGAGCCTGAATAATTCTTCACGTTCCATCTCATCAAGCCGCATCTTGATAAAGTCACGAGCTTCGGAAAGTTCAGGAATAACCTTAAACTCCAGAGCATTGACCCGTCGCTTGGTGGATTCAATCTCATCAAGCAGACGTTTCATCGTGGTCTCTATCTCTGCACTTTTAATGATAGCCTCGACCAGCTCTTCAAAGGCGGCTGCGGTATCATCAATAACAGGGGTTGTACCGATCACTCCGTACCCCCGGTCTGCAATCCCTTTTCTGACCTGTGTCGATGCAATCTCCGGAACCACGACACCCATGATGTTTTTACTCTTGAGGGTGATATCCGGATTTTCCCGGACCGAAAATGCTGCTGCCTTCACACCAATTGATCCTTCAATAGTGTTGGCGATAGCCATCATCTCCTGTGCACGGGCATATTTCTCAAGCAGAGCACCTCTGGAGTCCTTTGCCTCCTCAAGCACTTTGAAGAACTCCATAATGAGTCCATCACGTTTCATTTTGAGGATCTTGTAGCCGTTCTGGGAGAGTTTGATCTTCTTTTTAATATTGATCAGCTCAGACCGGGTCGGCTTGACATCTTTCAGTGCCATGGAGGCTCACTCTGCCTTCTTGCGGTATTTTGGATGATACTTCTGGATAAGTTCACGGTCAATACGAACCAGCTGCTCTTCCGGTATGTCTGCAAGGAGTTCCCATCCAAGGTCAAGCGATTCCTCAATAGTCCGGTCCTCATCCTTGCCCTGACGGACAAAGCGGTTCTCAAACTTCTCAGCAAACTCGAGGAACCGTCGGTCACGGTCTGATAATGCATCTTTCCCGACGATTGCCACCAGTCCACGAAGGTCAACACCTTCTGCATACCCTGCATAGAGCTGATCAGAAACCTTTTTGTGGTCTTCACGGGTGAAACCCTTTCCGATACCAAGGTTCATCAGACGGGACAGTGACGGCAGGACGTTAATCGGTGGGTAAATACCCTTCCGGTGCAGTTCACGGTTGACCACAATCTGGCCTTCGGTAATGTAACCGGACAGGTCAGGGATCGGGTGAGTGATATCGTCACCAGGCATGGTCAGGATAGACAGCTGGGTAACTGACCCTTTTTTACCCTTGATAATACCTGCACGTTCGTACAGGGATGCAAGGTCAGTGTACATATATCCCGGATATCCACGACGACCTGGAACCTCTTCACGAGCTGCACCAATCTGACGGAGTGCTTCACAGTAGTTGGTCATATCGGTCAGGATAACCAGCACGTGATAGTCAAGCTCAAATGCCAGGTACTCGGCGGTGGTCAGGGCAAGCCGGGGGGTAATGATACGCTCGACAGCCGGATCATCTGCAAGGTTTAAGAACACCACAGCATGTTCAAGAGCTCCTGTTCTCTCGAACTCAGCCATGAACTGATTCTCTTCTTCCTTGGTGATACCCATGGCTGCGAAAACGACGGCGAACTGTTCATCAGATCCTGGAACCTTTGCCTGACGGGCGATCTGCAGGGCAATCTCGTTATGTGGCAGACCTGAACCAGAGAAGATTGGCAGTTTCTGTCCACGGACAAGGGTATTTGTCAGGTCGATAGTTGAGATACCGGTCTGGATAAACTGACGTGGTGAACCACGTGCCCAGGGGTTGATAGCCGCACCGGTGATCTCAAGACGTTTCTCCGGAACAATGTCCGGACCGCCGTCCTTTGGCTTTCCTGCACCCGAGAGGATACGGCCGAGCATATCCCTGCCGACGGGCATCTTGATGGTCTCGCCGGTAAACCGGACACCAGTGTCCTTTCCGATACCGGTGGTTGTCTCGAACACCTGAACGACGACGATATCGTCAGAGGTATCAAGGACCTGACCACGTTTTTCTGATCCATCGGCAAGGACAAGGGTGACGAGTTCCTGGTATCCCACCGGTTCAGTCTTCTCCACAAATACCAGAGGACCTGCCACCTGTGAGATAGTTCTGTACTCCTTCATCTAAGCCGCCTCCCGGAGTTTGGTAAACTCGGATTCCATAGCCTTGACAATACGCTCAATTTCTGGCTTGTATTCCTTGACATATTTGATCTGTGGGAGATCATTCTTAGCCTTCAGACCGGTGATATGAGAGGTGATGACGCCTGCCTTCAGCGCTGCATATGCCTGGTCAGAATAGAATCTAATTGCCTTGAGGATGTCAAACTGCTTGGTCATGTCACAATAGGTATCAACCGGGTCAAATGCATTCTGCTGCAGGAAAATCTCACGAAGCATACGGGCAACTTCGATAGTAACCTGTTCCTCATCAGGTAGTGCATCTGAACCGACGAGCTGCACGATTTCCTGCAGTTCGGCTTCTTTCTGGAGAACTTCCATTGCCCAGGTACGGAGCGGGTTCCACTCCGGAGAGACATGCTCGTCATAGTACTGGCTTAAAGTGTCCAGGTACAGTGAGTATGAGTTCAGCCAATTGATAGCCGGAAAGTGACGCCGCTGTGAAAGTTTTGCATCCAGGGCCCAGAAACACTTGACGATACGCAGGGTGTTCTGGGTAACCGGCTCTGAGAAATCTCCACCAGGAGGTGAAACCGCACCGATAACCGTGACTGACCCAAAGTCTTTGTTCAGAGTCCTGACCCTTCCTGCACGTTCGTAAAATTCAGACAGACGGGCTGCAAGATATGCCGGATATCCTTCCTCACCAGGCATCTCTTCAAGACGGGATGAGATTTCACGCATGGCTTCTGCCCACCGGGAGGTAGAATCAGCCATCAGGGAAACGTCGTATCCCATGTCACGGAAGTATTCTGCGATGGTAATACCGGTGTACACAGATGCTTCACGGGCAGCCACCGGCATATTTGAGGTGTTCGCAATAAGGACGGTACGTTCCATGAGCGGACGCCCGGTCTTTGGGTCTTCGAGTTCGGGGAATTCGGTCAGGACTTCTGTCATCTCGTTTCCACGCTCTCCACACCCGATATACACGACGATCTCGGCGTCAGACCACTTTGCAAGTGCCTGCTGGGTAACCGTCTTACCGGATCCGAATGGTCCGGGAATTGCTGCTGTTCCACCCTTTGCAACCGGGAACAGACCGTCAAGAATACGCTGACCGGTGATAAGTGGAATATCCGGATTCAGTTTTTCTGTAACCGGACGTGGCAGACGAACCGGCCACTTGTGCATCATGGCTATCTCTGCCCCGTTATCAAGGGTACATACGATCTCGTCGATGGTAAAAGATCCACTCTTGATCTCTTTGATCGTACCTGCATCACAGTAGGGAGGGATCATAACCTTATGGACGATATTGGTCTCCTGAACCTCTCCGATTATCGTGCCCGGAGTAACCTTATCGCCTGCCTTTCTGACCGGCTTAAACTCCCATTTCTTCTCATGGGAAAGACCGGGAGCAGACACCCCACGTTCGATGAAATTACCCATCTTCTCAACCAGTACTTCGAGCGGGCGCTGAATACCATCGTAAATACTGGTCAGAAGTCCTGGTCCCAGCTCAACAGAGAGCGAGAGACCGGTGTTCTCTACCGGTTCACCCGGTTTGATGCCTGAGGTATCCTCATAGACCTGGATGATGATATCCTCACCCTTGATCTTGATGACCTCACCCATCAGCTGCTCATCCCCGACTTTTACCACATCATACATGTGTGCGTCGAGATTGACTGCAGTGACGACAGGTCCTGCAATTCTCTTTAAAACCCCTTTGGTTCGTTTTATTTCCACAGATCAACACCCACTGATCGTTTAATTCTCTCACGCATCGACAGGCCGCCTTCCTCTTCACCGAGTGTGATTACCGTTGGGTGAACTGAGTTTTCGAGGGTAGTGCGGAGTCGTACTGGAATCTTTGCCATATCACTGCTGTTGAGAACAAGGATGCCTATCTTGCCATCATCAAGCACCTTGTGAACATACTCAACAACTTTTTCATCAGATTCTGCCGCGTATGTTTTTGTAATGCCGGCAAGCCTGAACCCGAGGATAAATTCGCTATTTCCGATAACCGCGATCTCCATTTATATCACCAGATATTTTGCAATGGTATCTCCGGCCAGTCGGGATTCCTTTCCACGGGCGATAGCTCTCAGGTTAAAAACCTCGTACTTCTTCTTCTCAAGATATACGAGTATGGGATGAATTGAGAACGGGTTAATCTTGGAGAGTTGCTCCATATGGTCAAGCTGGGTCTTGGTAAGTTCAGCGTCAACCTCCTGCTCTGATTTTTCTGTTCTCATATCTTCCAGTGCAACCTGTATTGCCTTTGCCTTAATCCGTGCGAGCAGGGCATCAATGACCTCGTTCCTGGTGGTCATCTGATTCATCTGCTGCAATTCTTCAGGAGTAAATGTGGCCCCGGGTATGAAAAATTCCCGAGCGTCTTCTTCATATCCGTCGCCTCTCATCCTGAATAACGTCTTAATGTTCTTGACATCAATCTCCAGCTGAACAAATTTCAGAAACTGGTTTCCGCCCTTTACCCCTCTCCTGGCAATCTTGAGAAGGTCTGCATATAATCTCTTGTAGAGTTCGTTTTCAAGTCTGGCAAATGAACCAACTGCACATCCCTCAGATAGTTCTGCGGAAAGAGTCGGATACATCTTCCAGTTCTTCAGGGCATCTGCAACCCGTTCGCAGTTTTCTTCAGCCAGAACCCGGTCAAGGATGGTCCGGTCAAGACTTCCGGCAGGAATGAGTACTTCCTTGATCTTTCCTTCCTTCATACCCTGCATCTTCCCACGAAGAATCGTCAGGATATTATAGATATCCCACCGGCGAAGGTATGCCATGGTAAATTCCTTGAGGGATCCGGGGGCAAGTTCAATAACACGCTGATATTCTTTGGCAAGATTCCAGGAAAGAGCGACTTCAATCAGATCGATACCTTCAAAGGAAGTTCCGAGTTCATCAACCTCTTTCTGGTATTCTGTCTCTCCAATCAGACGAATAATCTCCGGAAGACTCATATTGAGCATCCGTTGATATTCTTCAGGGGGGAGCAGTTTGGCCTTCCTGACCCGTAACCGTGTACTGACATAGATATACGGAGCCGGGCCGCCACTGTTCTGAACCATTTCTTATACCCCTGTTATCTACGCGAAGAGACAGTCTGATGCGTCCTTTAATCCTGATTCCCAAACCTGGTTCAGGAATGTACGATAACTGTAATCGACCTGCAGTTGTCCGTCATCGCTCTCCACGATGATACCCCCGTCAATCTCGATGACAGAACCGAATGTGTATGCAGAGAATTCAGACTCATTCAGGACTTTTTTGAGGATTTTTTCGTCACGTGCTGCGCAGCTGACCCTGCCCTTTGCGATCTCCTGCTTTGCCTTTCGAAGCAGGGAAGTGATGGCCTCTTCATGGAAGGATTCAGGCATAGTAATGATCTTGTCAAGTGCCTGCTTGTATACCTGATCCATTAGGTCCTTCTGAGCATTCAGAATTTGACGCTTTACGATGAGATTTGCTGCGGCCTCTTCCTGGGAGATGATGTGGGAGTAGTTCTTCTCCACATCATCCTTGACAATCTGCTGAATTTTTTCAACTTCTTGTCGTGCAGCACTCAATATCTCATCTTTGCGTGTGATTCCGTCCTGAACGATAGCTTCCGCTTCTTTTCGCCCTTTTTCCCTGATCTCTGCGATGACTGCATCCAGTCCCATGGTCTTTTCCTCACTCACTGGAACATGAGAAGGAGTGCAACGACAAGACCAAAGATGACGATAGTCTCAGGCAGAACGGTAAAGAGGAGTGCAAGACCGAACATATCCTTGTTTTCCGCAACAGCTCCCATAGCTGCTGCTCCGATACCCATCTCACCAAGTCCGGAACCGACACCTGCAAGGCCTACTGCGAGACCTGCACCGACTGCTTTAAGTCCTGCTGCTGATGCTGCTGCTGCTGCCACTTCTACTGCTACTGATTCTGCTGCCATAATGTTTACACCAATAATTTTTGTTTTTAATCTGTTAGTTTAGTCAATTTTCGAATCATCCCAAATGGGGTGTATTTCTTTCCTCCACCACGGTAAAATTTGGTGAAGAACTCTACATAGTGAAGACGAAGGGGATGTAATCCGCCGCCAAGGATACCAAGTGCAGTATTTAGCGCATGACCAAAGAGGAAGACTACAATTCCTACAATGATCAGGATAATCCCTATCGGTGATAAGAGCTTCAGCTGGGGGCTGATGATCATATCAATTGCGATAAAGTTGGTTACCATTGCAATTGCAACGGAAGAAAGACCGACGGCAATAAGACGTGTATATGAAAGCACGTGACTGATAATCGTCGGCACTTCCATGAGGTCAAGAACATTCTCCCGGGCGATAAAGACCAGTCCGATAACAAGCATAATAGCACCTGCTATCATGGCAGGGTTTATGCCGGCTGCAAAAGCTGGTAACCGGGAAAAGTCCGGCATCATGGGTATTGCAAAATTCGACCAGATAAGAACAAGGATACCCCACATAACCAGGATCCATCCGATGTTTGCATAGATCTTCAGGGTCCGGTGATGTCCGTGATCCATTTTTGCGGCATTTCTGGCACCCCAGAGTCGTCCCAGGGTAATATGAAGAATACCGATCCAGATCGAAATGACCAGAAGTTGCGGGATATGAGATACATGTTCTGCAGATGCTTCCATTCCACGTGCAGCGGCTTCAGTTGCTGCCCCATGAGCAGATCCGCCCATATTTATGTGACGGGAAAGCCAGATTGGTTTCCAGGGAAGAGAAAAGCCAAAAATTTCTGAGAATGCTATCCCGAAAATAATACTACTGATACTACAGTTTCGAAGAACTGAAACAAGTTGGTTTCCTGCTTCACTGTCCTTGACAAATGACCGGAGGCCCATACTCATAATGAGCAGTATAACTCCATATCCGACATCTCCAAGGATAAGCCCAAACATAATCGGGAACAAAACTGCCATTAAAAGTGTCGGATCGACCTCAGTATACTTAGGCCGTGAGTACAGGTCCATAAAAAGCTGTGTCGGGTGTGCAAAGTCCGGATTGTGGTACTCAACCGGTGGCATTTCATTATAATCTTCGACTTCCAGTTCGGAGACGTAGACTTTCCCTGCACAGGCCTTATCCAGGTTTTCAAAAACCCTGGTTACTTTACTCGTCGGAACCCAGCCGGTAACCGCAAATGCATGTTCGGAGGTTGCAAACCGAAGCGGAGCTTCAGCCTGTTCCACATCTCCTGACAGGAATTCTTCTGAGGACATCAGGAAAAATTCATGTTTGTTTCGGATGGTTTCCATCTGGGTTTCAAGATCTGCGATCTCCTTCTTCAGCCCTTCAATTTTCAGCTCATATTCTTGGATTACTTGGGAAGCTGAGCCTTTTTCTGCCGGGATTTGAACTTTTTGAATCTGGAAATCAAGCAGTTCTCTCTCTGCCGTTGAAACGTCTGAGTTTTTCACCGCAAGTATGACAAAAAATCCTGACTTTAGCTGTTTCTCCCACTTTTCACAGGGAACTGACAGACTGACCGGACTTTTTACTGTACCCGCGATAAAACTGACGGTATCATAACCCTGCAGAAGTTCCAATGGCGCAGGGGCATCAATAAATGGACGAAGTGCTTCTATCCGCTGTTCATACTCCTTGACGGTAGACTCAAGTTTTGTCTTTTTGGCAAGAAGTTTCTCAACGTCTTCTGCGATTGCAGGCAGATCCTGTTCAATACGTCGCTTTAATTCGTTGATAGAAGAGCGTTCTGCATCACTTACGGTATCTTTACTAATACCAAATGCACTGGCGATTGATCGTATCTTTACAAGTGCGGCGGATTTTACATCGGCCCCGGCAAGGGGCATTCCAATCCTGAATCCTTCCCACTCTCCATCTCCCTTCTCAACATAATCGTCAATATGGAAGATGTTCATGCGATAGAGTTCAGTGATGACTGGCTCGAGTTGTTGCTTAGATGCGACGATGAGCAGTCTGCTCATTGACTCAGGTTGAAACATTGAGCTGCTCCCGGAATCGTGTTACGAGCAGGTCTACTGCTTTTGGCAGGTTTTGCCGCCCTTTGTTTTCCAGAGCCATTGCTTCAGCCTTTCCATCACTGATAATCCGCTGATACCGGTTATCAGCCTCTTTCCGTGCATCTGCAATCCGCTGTTTTTTGAACTCTTCAGCATCAGCATGAGCCTTCTGAATCATGTTATCTGCTTCAAGTTCGGCACTGGTAATAATTGTTTTGCGCTTTTCCTGTGCCTCTGAAATCATCTTTTTGTAGTCTTCTTCTGCAAGTCTGATATCCTTCAAGACCTCAATTTTCATCCAACCCTCCTCTCATTGATGGTACATTACTAAAGTGGATAGTGATCAGTATATTTGTTATTGTTTTACTCCCGAAAGTAAAACAGGTAATATTTGAGAGCATATGCTGTGGAATCCGGGTATACGCAAGACATGTTCCAACATATATTAATACGGTTCCATGATGAGATAATGATACGAATATTCGAGGGACAGAGGCATGGACATATCATCAGAGATATCTTCGATCAGGGAACAGGTAAAGAAAGGAAGATTTGATGCCAGAATTTCTCCCTCTGCCCTTACTGACGGGACCGGAGATCTCGCACGGATGATGAATGAGATCCTTGATCTCTATGAGCAGGAGATCAAAAAAATCTCCACAGATCAGATAAAAAAAACCGGAGAGTTAGAAGCTGAACTGATCTGTGCGACAGATACCATCAAGGAAATAACGAAAGGGCTACATCATCTGGCCGAGGGGGATCTCACCAGATCCATTCAGGTGCCTCAGAAATGTCTTCAGTCAGGTCTCTCCCAGTCGGTCAGAGATCTTCTCAATGCCTATAATCTGGCAAAGGGTTCAGTCGAAAAACTCCATTCCAGTATATCAGGTGCAACCAAAAAAACGGGCGATGGTGTGTTTGATACAGAGATAGATCTCTCATCTCACGCAGGAGTTTATCAATCAATCGCATCAGATGTGCAGACTCTCATCCGGTCGGTAAAAAATCCTGTAACTGAGGCTTTACGATTATGCTCGCGGTACGCGGCATATGATTTTTCTGCAAGATTTAATGATTCGGTTCCCGTAAGAGGGGAATGGGTAACTTTAAAGGACTATCTGAATACCATTGGCGACCAGGTGCATGATGCCCTTATAACAATTCATAACCAGATTATGGATTTATCTGCACATGTTGAGCGGGCGAACGCCAGTGTACAGGAAGTCGCCCGGAGTTCTCATCAGGTTGCCAGAAATTCTAACGCGGTATCTGAAAACACAGAGCAAAGCGATGCAGGGGTCAGACAGGTTCTTCGGGCGATGGAAGATCTCTCTGTCACGGTTGGCGATGTCTCCCAGAAAGCTGAATCGGTATCCCGGCTTGCACACGAAGGAACAGAGATGGCACGTGAAGGATCCGAATTTGCCAAAAAGGCAGAACAAGGGATGGGTCTTATTATTTCCAGTGCTGAAGAAGCGGATCAACTCATCGGTGACATCCAGGGTGAGATGAAAAAGATAAACGAGATTGTACGCTTGATCACCGATATTGCAAACCAGACAAACCTCCTTGCCCTGAATGCAGCGATTGAAGCAGCGCGTGCCGGTGAAATGGGGAGAGGATTTGCAGTTGTTGCTTCCGAAGTAAAAGCCCTTGCTCTTGAATCACGTCAGTCTGCAGAAAAGATTACCGATATGATAAGCAACCTTCAAAAACAGTCTCAGAAAGCAGCGGGCGCAGTAAATGGTGCAACAGTTGCAGTCCGTGATGGAAATGTTCTTCTCTCTGACACACTTGCCGTCTTTGCAAAGCTGGCTGGTGCAGTGGAAGAGATATCAATGAACATCGAGCAGGTTGCAAGTATGAATGAAGAGCAGGCCGCTGCGGTTGAAGAGATTACCAGTAGTATGCATGAAGTGTCCGCCATGTTGAAAGATACCGCAAAGGAAGCAGTTGACTCTGCACAAGCAACAAGTGAGGCATCTGCATCAGTGCAACAGGTACAGGAGATTGTGGATACGGTTGCCAAAATAGCCGAACAAATAACCACATCAATGGCACGATTTACCCTCTGATCCATCGCGCAGGTGAAATAAAACTATATACTGATTTTTTTTGTTGTTTCACGATCGGGTATTTTTTGCCAGAAAATTTGGTTTTTTTTAGGATCCTTTTATGTATCCTTCTCATATACGTACTAAAGAGGGGTTTTCCATGGGCTTGTGGGGGGCTGTATGGATTTAGCTGAATCTATTCTGAATGAACTGGTGACACTTCAGAAAAAAAACGAAGAATTACTGGGTATTATCAGAAGGCTGGAACATGAGTCGGATGTGATTATCAGGCAGTTTGAAGAAAAAATCGCTGACCTGAATAAAAGTCTGAAAAAAGCCCAGGATAGTTCTTTAAAATCTGAAAGAAAATATGAGGCACTCTGCCGTGAAAAATCCAGGGATCATGAAAATTTTGAAAGAGAGAAAAAAGAACTGGAAGATGCCTATTCCCTGAAAATATCAGATCTCGAAAACATCATAAAGCAACATCTTACATCTCTTCAGGAAAAAGATACCCAGATTAAGGCACTTGCCGATCAGATACAGGAAAACGAAAAGGCCGCATCTTTGCGGAAAGAGGAACTTGCCAAACAGATAGAAACTCTCTCCAAGCAATTTGAATCTGAAAAGATCCGGTTTGAGAGTGAAAAGGGTGCGATACGACAAGAGTATGAAACTCTCCTGAATAAAGCACGAGAGGAGGTCTTACAAAAGGAGAAAGAACTTCGAACCCTTGCCAATGATCTGAAAAACCGTATACATGAAGGAAAGAAGATACAAATTGAACGCGAGCATGAACAGAAAGATGCTGAACAGAAGATATCTGATCTCCGCCGATCCCTTGAGACTGTTCGTTCAGACTACGAACAGCTTCAAGTAGCATTCACTGAAGAGAAAGCCACATCGACAAAGATAATTCAGGATCTTACTTCTGAAATTGAACAGCTGAAAAGGGATCGCGATAATCGTGTGTCAGATCTGACGGAAAAACTTGAGAATCTTGAGAAAGATATCCGATCTCTCCGGAAACAATCAGAGCACGATGCAAAAACCATAGACGATCTCAGCAAAGAGAACCAGGATCTTGTTCGTCTGTCTGATGAATTGCAGAATGAGATCACTCAAAAAGATCTCCAGATTACGAATTTGCAAAAGAGCATAGAATCCATGAGTTCAAACATGGAATCAGCCCATTCCCGGTTCATAGAGGAATTACACGGAAAGGATCTGGAATTGTTAACGAAAGAAACCCTGATCTCTGATCTTACTCGTGATCTGAACCAGATGCAGGAGCAGTATCATGCAGAGATTCATTCACATGAAGAAGAAATCAGGGCTCTTACAGCTCATATAGATGATCTAAAAAACAGGATTGAGTCCCAGAAAGTATCATATCAAGAAGAAAACTCTCGGCTTTCCAGTCAGATTGAAGAAATATCACGTGAACTTGACGAAATGATTCGTCTCAAAGCCCAGCGGGAACAGGAGTTCAGGGATGAAATCACGTACCTCCATGAGGAACTTATCAGGAGGAAGGAAGAGTGGAAAGGAAAACTTGACGCAGGTGCACGTGAACTTGCAGAACGGGATCGCCATCTTACTCTCATCAGCGGAAATAATGAAGCCCTCCGGGCTGAACTCGAACGCGTCAGGACCCGTCTCCTCATGTTGGAAAAGACCATCCGGGAAGATAAAGAAGAACCCGTTCATGCATTATATCGACAAATTCAGAATCTGTCCGGAAAGCTTGCCGCGAAGGAATCAGAAAATTCTGTGTTAGTATCCAGGATTATCCGCCTTGACACAGAAAATACCCGGCTTGCCCAGCTGCTGACCGATCTTGGATGCCCACCTGAATCAGGTCAGGAAGGAAAAACTGAGAATAAATCGGATATCATCTCATCATCCCCGATACCAAACAGATCAGATCTCTTAACCTATCTAGCGAACCTTGATGATCCCCTCCATGCTATGGAGGCGGCAGCGGCAATACTTCGATTTGGCCCTCAGATCACTGATATACTCATACCATTACTCTATCAGGGTCCACAAACCCGGCGGGCATGGATAGCAGTATTACTCTATGAACTCAATGATCCCCGGGCGACAAAACCATTGTCAGATCTCCTTGAAACATCCGAAACCGGACTTCGTGAACTTATCTGGGATATCAGACTTCGGTTCAGGGAATGGCGCAGGTCAGGTGTCTCATCATCAGTGGCCCAGTAAAAATTGTCTTGTCTTTTTTTTCAGAACATGAAGTTAAAGGCGATAAGGGCCCCGATGATGAGGACACAACTGTGCTTTACTCCGGCCTTTATTGAGGATTCACCCATCAGTCCTGCCATGAGGCCTGAACATAATCCCTGAATCAGACATATGTGATATAACAGACGATCAATTGTTACAAGTGAGGTTGATCCCAGATTTGATAATGGTCCGGCCATAGCAAGCCCTTCTTTACTCTGTTCTGCAAGCACCGTTAGAAACTGGGTTGTAATTACTCCGATTACAAATATAAAGACAAAAAATGACAGATACACAATAGCAGTATATATAAACATCTCAGAAAACCGATCACGCCTTAAATTTTCTGACATTCGCGCATCATTTGCAGCAATCCGAAGGAGTGAGGATATTGAACTGCTCATGGTTGCTGCTCTGGTGATCAGGGTTACCGTTCGTGCAATCAGAGCAGTTCTCACCCGGTGTTCAAATCGAATGAGGGCATCTGAAAAATTCGCTCCCCATTCAATATCCCGGTGGATTCTGCTGATCTCGTATCCAAGGATACCCATATTTGCGCGGGTTATCACCGCAATAGACTGTGTAAGGGTAATACCAACTTCGTTAATTCCAGCCATCCGGTCAAGAAAATCAGGGATCATTGATTCAAGTGACCGGATCTTCTGATTCCATCTGGTATAAAAAATGGCGAAGGGAATGAGGGTAATGAGAAGGGCGATCATCAACTGATCATCAACATAATTGATCATGTCCTCAATCGTCCCGAGCGGTATGGTAAGAAAGATATAGAGTACATATGCCAGGGCAACAGGAACACTAAAGTAAAAAGATAATTCCGGGTACTGAATAAAACCCTGAACCGGATTTGCAAGCCATTTTTTCAATGGCTTTATCTTTTCGAACCGGGCAAGGGCAGAAAAGAGATGTTCTTCATTTCCGCCCTCTGAAATTCTCACATCGGAGTACTGGTTCAGCCACTTTGCCCTCACATACTTGACCACATTTTCATCTTTAATCGAGATGGTATCAATCATCAGGATAAAAATGACCGCCCCTATGGGAAGGACAGCATACCCAATCAATGAGAGTTCAAGAATTGCTGAAGATCCCATCATCCCCATAACCACAAGGATGACAATAAGAAACAGTGGGCCGGCAATAAATATTGTTACATAAATCTCAGCAACGAGCCCAAGGAACTGAAGGAATTGTTTCTGTTCGAATTTTGCCTCTTCCTGAAGGATGAACACCCGGTCATGGAGAAATTGCGTAAGGTTGCCTCCACTCTCCACCGTTGAGATAAGATCCTGCAAAAAATCCCTCAGTTTTCTGCTCGGCGTAGTCTCACCTAATTGTTTGAGGGCATTTATAATGTCATACCCGAAAAAATCCGAATCTCTGACTGCCTGTCTGAACTCTAATGACACCTCTCCGTAAATTGCAGACATTTCTGAGAGGGACCGTAAAATTGTAATAATCTCCGCCCCTCCCTTCCTCATTGCATACATATACGAGACCGCGTTCGGAAGGCCGATGGTAATTTTTGTTTCCCGTGACTTTTTTGCCAGGGATGGGTACATGGTATATCCCCAAAACCCAACAAAAAACCCGATGAGGAAAAGGATGATACCAAAGAGCACCTGAATCAGAATGATAATAGGCAGCCCTTCTGTATCTGGATTAAATGAAATATTCAAAACGTTATACAGTTCAGGCTTTAACCCAAGATTCATGGTAAACAGAGCGTACCCCGTAATAAATCCTAAAAGACCGAGAAAAATGCCGGTACCAAGACCGACCAGGACAGCCTTGTTTAAAAACTGCTCCAGAGTCAGACCTGAACGTATCCCGATCAGATCAATGTGGAGATCATGATATTTTTCCGGGTTTTTATATACCAGCCGGTTTACAATCCACGCGGGAATCATGCTACCAGTGCTGCAAGATCATCGAGATTTTCCATTACATTATCTTTATCAATATAATATGCCTGGATAACCTTGGTGAAACTGACATAGTCCCGGATATTCTGTTCTTTGATTGACTGGAGGACAAGTTTCCGTCTATCCATCTCTTCAAGCAGTTTGTCAGGACCCCATCCATGAAATGCAGCAATTTCACCAAGAACCTGCGACCGACCGGTATAACTGAAATCATCGGCAACCGGATCATATTCGAATACAGTATTAACCATGATATTGCCTGTTGCCGGATCAATACCGGCAATCTCCACAATCTCATCACACCGCCGGACCCGGTCAGGACCGATCTGGATCTGTTTCTGGATGCTCATGATATTGAGCGCCTGAAGCATGTTCCGGGGAACATTGAGGGGTTCATTTTCCAGCCGGTGAATTGCCGCGTCCACGCTCCCGGCATGCATCGTTGAGAAGGTAGTATGCCCGGTATTCATCGCCTGAAATAAGGTCTGCGCCTCATGACCTCTGACTTCACCAACGAGGATATATTCAGGACGCTGACGCATTGCGGCTTTGAGCAGCATGAACATATCAACATGTGCCCCCCCTCCCTCGGCAACGATTTCCCGTGTCACGCTGGCGATCCAGTTCTCATGAAACAGAGTAAGCTCACGTGTATCTTCAATGGAGATGACCTTTGCCATAGGAGGGATAAACAGGGATACCGCGTTAAGCGATGTCGTCTTACCTGAAGCAGTTCCGCCGATAAAAACCAGACTCATATTGTTCTCGATTGCGAGCCAGAAATAGACCAGCATCTCAATATTAAATGTGTGAAGATCGATCAGATCCACCGGAGTAAAGGGCGTCTCACGAAACTTCCTGATAGTAAACGAGGTGCCACGGGACGTAACTTCAGTTCCGAATGTCAGCTGCAGACGTGATCCATCCGGCATTGTGGCATCAATGATAGGATTGGCTGATGAGATATGTTTTCCAGATCGCTGAGCCAGGGTGATGGCTAATGAGATTAATGAATTGGTATCAAAAGAGATATTAGTTTTAATATTC
>ERZ795060.2475-NODE-2475-length-18708-cov-5.437731_pt1 | contig 18708 bp, 12 predicted proteins | sample MGYA00375144_ERZ795060 | MGnify/ENA primary metagenome ERZ795060 (study PRJEB30189, sample SAMN05720157) | activated sludge metagenome | isolation source: anaerobic digester from wastewater treatment plant | place: Japan | collected 2015-05-15 ...
CTTATATCTTACTACTATCATATTTTTACACACTTTATTATACATAACCCATTAGATAATAAAAAATGTCATCGAAGATATTATAGTTAGATAAAAAATATGTCATTGAAGCCTCTTAAGTTTGTGTATCAATCTTAGGAGGGTATTTATGGATTCTTATTTTAATTATTCATTCCGTATGAAATATATCGAAAAATTTAAATTCTAAAAAGTCTAATATGTATTTAAATCATACAGGGGGTTGATTTTTTAAAAATTTCTGCTATACTATAAAAGTAATAGCTCGATAATAGCAAACCTGTCTCAAGACAGGGGCGCAAAGCCAAGACCCCGAGATGAAATCGGGGGGTCAGGTTGCCGAAGGTTATAAATATGAATTTAGTATATTTTAGCCGTTGCGGTAGATTTGGCGTATATGCCGAATATGGCGCTCAAGTTATAAGCGCCCCTTATGGATTCTACCGCAACGGCTTTTTGCTTGTAATAAAAAATTATTATTTATTTAATTTTTTTGAGATGTTAAATTTATACTATAATATAATGAGCATATATAAAGCTCTGATTTTTTCAGAGCTGTATTTTGTTTTTAAGGAGATAATGATAAAAATTCTCCTTCTTTTTTATTTGTTTTTTAACCCATTTATTTGGGAATGGTTTTCTTTTGGTTTAAAGGAGGAGTTATGAATAAATCACCAACTCCTGTGATTGTAAAAAAACTTAAGAAAGTAAAGAAAAAAATATCTAAAATAGATAAAATTAAAACTAAAAAAGCGCTTGATTTTTTAAATGAAGATTTTACTAAGGAAATAAATGATGAAGATTAAAAAAAAGTTTTTTAAGTTTCTGGAGATTTGAATGAAGAAAATTTTAAAAAATAAGATAAGGCTTACTTTTAATGATACAAAGCTTTCTGCTGATGAGTATATAAAATTTCTGGATGAGTATATGAGGTTTTTAAATTATCCAGTAAGAAAAAATAAGATAAAGGGTAAGATTTTTTTTATTTAGAGTATTTATATTTTTATAGAGAATGATGGAAGTATAGAGGCGTAGAGGAATTTATGAATGAGAAAGAGGCGATAGAGAAGATTAAAAATGTAATTTTAGATGAGTGTAACAAGGCAGGTGTTGAGGTTTTAAAGATAATTCTTTTTGGTTCAAGGGCAAGGGGTGATGCTAAAAAGGATAGTGATTTTGATGTTTATGTGGTTGTGAAGGATATTGATTTTATGGTTTATAAAAAACTTTATTCGTCTTTACTATGGCGTTTTGCTGAGGTTGGTTTAGATGTTGATATTGTTTTGAGAACTAAAGAGGTTTTTGATAGAAATAAAGAGTTTTTAGGTTATGTTTCTTATTATGTTAATAGAGATGGAGTTGTGTTATGGATGAAGAGCTAAAAAAGTGGATTGAAAAAGCAGATAACGATTTTAAAAGTGCTTTTTTAAATATGAAAGGAAGACTTTTTGAGATATCATGCTTTCATTCACAGCAATGTGTTGAAAAATATTTAAAAGCTTTTTTGATATACAAAAATGTTGAGCCACCAAAAACTCATGACATAGCAAAACTTATAAAAATTTGTATTTCTGTTGATAAGAATTTTGAGGTTTTAAAAGGAAGAGAGATTGAGATGCTTACAATGTATGCTGTGGAGTTAAGATATCCTGATTTTCCTTGCAAGGTTGACGAGAATGAAGCAAAGGATGCTATTTATAAAGCAAAGTTTGTAAAAGAGTTTGTGATGAAGAAAATAGAGGGATAGATTTATAGAGGTGTGGATGTTATGACTGAAAAAGAGGCATTAGAAAAGATAAAAGAGATAATTTTAGACGAGTGTAATAAGGCAGGTGTTGAGGTTTTAAAGATAATACTTTTTGGTTCAAGGGCAAGGGGTGATGCTAAAAAGGATAGTGATTTTGATGTTTATGTGGTGGTGAGTAATGATTTGGATTTTAAAGAAAAGCAGGTTTTAATAACCAGAATTAAAAGGATACTTGCATACATCAGAATACCGAATGATATTATATTTTCAACAGAGCATAGATTTGAGAGTTTTAAAAATTACACAGGTAGTGTCGATTATTATGTTAACAGAGATGGCAGGTATATATGATTTGTAAACAGGTGCGTCAGTCTCTTGATGGTCGAAGAGGTGAAATATGAGAAGCTTTATGGAAAATAAAGAAAATAAGCTGGAGAGGTTAGAGAAGCTATTTGATGTTAGAAAATTCTGGGATGTTGATATTAAAAAGCTTTCTCCAAAAAAAAGTGCTGATTTTGTAATAAAAAGATTTCTTGAATACGGAAGTGATGATGAGGTTAGGTCTTTGATTGAATATTACGGCGGGGAAAGGGTCAAGAAAGTGCTTGAAAAAGCAAGGCTTTCACCCAAGTCTTTTAATTACTGGGCTTTAAAACTCAATTTGCCTCAAAAAGAGGTTTTATGTATAAAAAAGCGATTGATAGAAAAACACACTCATCTCTGGAGATATTGATATCAAGAGGTTTGATTGATGAGTTCTATCTTGCAGGTGGAACAGCTCTTGCTTTACATTTAGGACACAGAATTTCTTATGATCTTGATTTTTTTTCAGAAAAGGAATTTAATTGTAAGAAGCTTTTAGAAAATTTGAGAAAAGTTGGTAGTTTTAATGTGGATGTTTTTAAAAATGATACACTTACAGGTGTTTTTAATGGAATAAAAATTAGTTTTTTTTACTATCCCTACAAAGTTCTTTTTCCTTTTGAGTTATATGAAGGGATGAGGATTGCAAGCATCTGTGATATAGGCTGTATGAAGATTGTTGCAATAGTTAACAGAGGCACAAAAAGGGATTTTATAGACCTTTATTTTATATGCAGAGATTTTTTTTCGCTTAAAGAAATCCTTGAGTTTTATACTAAAAAATATGGTGAGTTTGCTACAAATATAGTAAGCATAAAGAAAAGTCTTGTTTATTTTGATGATGCAGAGATGGATGATATGCCTGAGATGATTAAAAAAATAAGCTGGGATAAAGTAAAAAAATACTTTGTAAAAGAGGTAATGAGCTTGTAGTTAGAGAGGTGTGGAGGCGTAGAGGAGTTTATGAATGAGAAAGAGGCGATAGAGAAGATAAAAAGTGTTATCCTTGAGGAGTGTAAAAAAGAAGATATTGATGTTTTAAAGATAATTCTTTTTGGCTCAAGAGCAAGGGGTGATTCAAAAAAAGACAGTGACTGGGATGTTTATGTTGTTGTGAGAGATAAGTTGAGTTTTGATAGAACTGCAGAGCTTATCTCAAAGATAAAGTGGAGGCTTGCCCTTATGGATATTCCAAATGACATAATTATAAGGTCAGAGGATGATGCTGAAAGATATAAAGACTCTATTGGCTTTATATCTTACTATGCCCGGAGGGAAGGGATAAATATATGGATGAGATAAAAAAATGGATTTTGAAAGCAGATAATGATCTTAAAGCCGCTGAGATAATGCTTTTTGAAAAAGAACCTGTAACCGATGTTATCTGTTTCCATTCTCAACAAGCTGTTGAAAAATATTTAAAGGCATATCTTGTAATTAAAAAGATAGAGTTCAGAAAAACGCATGATATAGCAGAGTTATTGAAACTGTGTATGAGCCGGGACAGAGATTTTGAAGTATTGAATGATAAGGGGATAATAAAGCTGAGTGTTTATGCAACAGAGCTTAGATATCCTGAATATTTTTATATTCCAACTGTTGAAGAGGCAAAAGAGGCTATTGAAAAAGCTAAGTTTGTAAAAGAGTTTGTGATGAAGAAGATGGAATAATAGAAGTGTGGAGTGAAGAATAGAAGGTTGGAGAGGAGTTTATGGATGAAAAAGAAGTGATAGAAAAGATGAAAAGAATTTTAAATAACCATGCGGGTTGTTTTTTAGTGTTTTTGATTTTAAGTAACCTCGTAGGTCACTCAGGGTTTGCTCAGGATACAAGCGGAGGTATGGATTTTAAGGAAAAAAGAGAGGTTGTTGAAAAAATTAAAAAGGGTGAGGTTAAATTAGATAAAAATGAAAAAAAGAAAATGCTGAGGGATATTTTAAAAAATGAAAGGGACAGCGTGACAAGAGAAAACGCTTTAAGAGAGCTTGCCAAGACAAAAGACAGCGATGTTTTGGATGAGCTTATATCTAATTTAAAGAGCGAGGATGAGGAGCTTATCTTAGCATCGCTTTCAAGCATTGTTGAGTATTCAACACATACAAAGGCAAGAAATGCTGTTTTAGGTGTGCTTTCAAATAAAAACGAGAAGATAAGATGGCAGGCTGTTATAACATGTGGTGAGATGAAAAATCCAAACTGTGTTGATGGTCTTGTAAAGATTATAAATACAGAAAAAAATGAGCAGATTATAAGAAGTGCTTTTGATTCGCTTTATAAGATAAGAACAACAAAGGCAGTAAATTCTTTGAAAACGCTTTTGACATCATCAAAGGATGAGAATATAAGGAATATGGCATCAAATGTGATAAAAGTTATTGAGGTAGAAAGGAAAAAGAAAAAATAGGTTTTATGATTCAATTGAGTAAAAAAAGATTACTATCTTTATTTAAGAATATACCTTTTGTATTCTTCTTCTTTACTCTTTTTGTCAGTGATCTTTATTCCGCTGATGCTATTATTGGGAGTGGTAGTACAGTTTTTGGAACTCAGAGAAAAATAGTTTACAACCCATCATGGGGTTACTGGGTGTTTTTCACTGATGACTCAGGTGAGCCGGTATGGTCATATTCACCAACAGGAACTCCCGGCTCATGGTCAGCTCCACAGAAAATATTTTCAGGGACTGGTGGCTCAGGATACGGTAATGCTCCATCTGTATGGTATAACGCTGTTTCAAGTTATGTGTTTGTTGTGGTTGGACCAAGTGGAAACGGTGAGCTTTCCAATGCTGATATGACAATGCATGTTAGAAGGGGAAGGCTTCAGAGTGATGGCTCAATAGATTGGGCTGGTTCTTATTATACTCCCGACCTTGATGAAGGAACAACAGCATCTAATGCTGATGAGGATATGATTAATGAGGCAAATACCGGAGCATCACCATCAATTACTCAAAACTCAAACGGTTATGTCTTTATTTATACTCCGGGTGGTGAGTCATCAGCAGGTGGATATGATGATTATACTGGTTTAATCGCAAATTCAAATTCTATAAACAATGTTGATATACAGAATATCCATGTAGAAATTGGTGGGCGTGAAAGTGATAGATATCTGTCTTTTAGTGTGGTTGTCCCTCATGGTGGAACTGCAACTGAGGTTTGGGCTTTTTCAGAAAGTGCTCAAGGTAGGGATATAACACTATATAGGGTAAATGAGTCTTTAACTTCAACTCAAATATCTGCTACTTTTTTCAATAATGCTTTAAATACAGGTAGTGCTGTTTTAGATGATAGAAAAAATGTTTCTGCTGTTGTTGATTCAGGTGGAAGACTTCATGCAATTGTTTCAAGAATTACTGATGGGCTTATACGGTACAGGTCATGTTCTTCAGCAAATGGTGTTGGAACCGAAATAACAATATCTGGGACATGGCAGGCAAATCAGGTATCTATTGCTGTTATTCATTACCCTTCAACATCACAGTCAAAACTTTTTGTCGTTTTTGAATCTACTGACTCAAACTTAATGGCTATTGAAAGTGCTCTTTTTACACCTGGTAATACTCCTGCTTCGTGGGGTTCTCCATATCTTCTTGTATCAGATGGAGTTCAACCGGTACTTTCTTATTCTACACAAGACCCTTATCCGCTTGGTCTTTTGTATACTGATGTTGGTGGTAATGTTAAGTTTAAAAGAGTACCTATATCATCTAATCCAAATCCTACATTTAGTTCAGCATCGCCTTCAACTGTTGGTATAGGTGCAGGTATTGAGGATGCTACAACTGATCCAACATACGATATTCAGATAAATGGAGGTAATTTTTTAACAAACCCAAACCCCGGTGTTTCTTTTGAAAGAAATGGTGTTCCTGTAGAAGGGATAACAATTACAAGTATTACATATGTAAGTTCAAATCGGATATATGCTCATATAAAGGTTGATCAGTCAGTTTCAGCTGGACCGGTAGATATTGTGGTTTCAAACTATGATGCAAGAGAGGTATATGGAGTTGGTGTCGTTACTATAACTGTTCCTTCTGCAAATATAACTTATCCTGTTGAACCGGTTTATTATTCCTCGGGAATTGCAGGTATTAACGGAACTGCCTCTTTTTCACCTAATGTTGGTCAAACACTTTTAAATTCTCAGCTAAGAATTACAAGAACCGATAACGGTTATGAATGGAATGGAACAGGTTATGTTAATCCTGCCATAAATGGTGAGCAGTGGCTTGGAGCAAGTGGTGGAGCAAATTGGAATTATTCTTCCTTACCTAATAACAGTATTGCACAGCCGGATGGTGTTGAACTAAAACTTGAGGGAAGAGGAAGGACAAATGACAGAGGATTTTCTCTTCCTTCATCACCTGTGATTTTTAAGATAGATAAAACACCTCCAACACTTTCTATTAATAAACCTGCAGCAAATTCAAGCTATAATTTCATTGATTCATTTGATGGTTCTGTAAGCGATTTGCTTTCAGGTGTTAAATTTGTTCAAATTCAGTTGATTGATTCTTTTGATAATATTTTTGGTAATGGCAATGACCTTTACTGGGATGGGGTTGGAAGCTGGCTTGGCTCAACAACATGGTTTTATGTTTTAAAAATCCCTGAAGTTATTCCAACAAATTTCACTTGCAGTGGTGGTGAGTGCTCAAATAAAATAGTTAACTGGCAGATAACGCAAAGTGGTTCATTAAAACTTCCAGCTTTTACGGATGGAAGACAATATCAGTTTTATTTAAGAGCTGGAGATATGTTCTGGGGTGTTGATCAACATTCATCAACATCCTCAGCAAGAAATTTTTATTACGATATAACACCTCCAACTGCAACACTTATTAATCCTCCAACTCTGATGAATGATTACAATAACCCAAGTAGGATATGGCTTAACAATTTTAGTAACCTTGTTATAAGAACGATTGATAACGTAAAAGATAATGTTATAGGCAATAGAACTGTTTATTACTGCGTTTATGAACAAGGTGGAATTGATAAAATTGGAAGCAGTTGTGCAAGTGGAAGTCCAAATTATGTTTCGTCAGTTTTTGCTCCTTCTTCTGACCCTTATGATTTTAATATTAATGTTTCCACTAATTATAAAACAGGTTTCTGGTATGGTGTAAAGTCATATGTTATTGATGCTGCTCAAAATTCAACTGGGACTGCCGCATCACCGTTAATTAATGGATATTTTTATTATGATAATCTCCCACCCAATCAATGGATAACATATCCTTCAACTGGTGCATACGGGCTTAATTCAATTGTTGATATAAAAGGAACGACTGACAAGGATAAGTTAAATGCTGGTATAAATCATGTTGAATACAGGTTAGAATATCCGCCACTTTATAAGTGGGATAGCACGAGCAAAAACTGGGTTAGTCAGACTGATGCTATTTGGAATATTGCAACAACCACAACAACTGATTACTCCGTCTGGCTTACTTCTGAGGTTTATAATAATGGTAAATGGATTAGCGGTGAAGAATACACTTTAATTGTGCGCTCAGTTGATAATGCAGGAAATTATACATTGAGTTATTCTACCGTGGTGTTTAAATATGATAAAGATGCTCCGCTTACGAGTGTGACAAGCCCATCATCTGGCGCAAGATATTCAGCAAACTTTACAAATATATCAGGTACTGCTGTAGATCAACCTGATACTACAAGGCAAGCTGGTTTAAACCAGATCTGTATAGGTATTCAGAGAGCATCTGATGGAAAGTGGTGGAATGGAACTGCTCTTGGCTGGCAGGCAACAAGAAATGATCCGTGTCAGGCTGGGCTTACAAGCTGGTCTCATCAGAGTATGGGCGGTTTTTGGAGCGGAGTGCCGAATGTAGATAAATTTGACATATATTCGTGGTCTCAGGACAATGTAAATAAACCGGACTCTTCATACAGGAATATAGAATCCTCTACTACACTTAAAAGAAGTTTTGTTTATGAAATTCTTCCGCCATCATCAACAGTAACGGCGCCAGTTAATAATCAGTATTTCAGTGTAGAACCCGGTTATGAGCTTGGAAATATAACCGCATATGCTGTTGATAATCCTACATCAGGCTTTGCCTCAGGTGGAAGTATAAGTAATATGCAGATTGAGGTAAGGGACGAGCAGTTGTTAACATGCTGGAATGGAACTGATTTTTCTGGTACTTGTGGTACTGCAGGAACATGGAAGGATATGAGCCAGGTTGTGGGTAGCACTTACGGATATAATACATCAGCTTTAATGACTCAGGCTATTGATGGAAGAGAATATAGAATAAGGGTGAGAGGTCTTGATGATACTCTTGATGAGACAAATTCACCAAAACCAAATATAGAGTCATTTTTTGAAAATGGTAGAAATGAGATAAAATTCAGGGTTGATAAAGGAACTCCATCTGCTACAATTCAGATACCTAACCAGTATAATGTTTATGCTCTAACTCAGATATCAGGCATAGCTTCTGATACAGGAAGTGGAGTAAAACATGTTCATGTTGCTTATTACAGTGTGACTGCTGGAAAATGGTGGAATCCTTTAAATGGTAACTGGGAGCTTGGTGATAGTATAAATCCACCACCTGATTCTGCATTTATTGAGGCATCAACCACTACTTCAAATCCTGTTAACTGGGTTGTGACAGGTTCATCAATACCGGTTTTTTCAAATAATCAGAAATACAGAATATTTGCAAGAGCAATGGATAAGGTTGGAAATAAAACATCTTTTCCCGGTCAGTCAAATTATACTCAACCACCTGTTCAGTCTTCATATATTGAGATACAGAAGCTTACTCCTATGCCTGAGTCATATATAACAATTCCCGCTGCAGGGGTTCCTTATTACAGGCCAACTGATTTAAATACTATAACAGGTACACTTGAGGCGGCTACTACTGTTCAGATAAGAATAATAAATGAAACAAATGGAACTGTATGGATTTCAACATCAAACACATGGGTTTCCACATCAGTATATCTTGCAGGATGCAGTGATGATACTTATGTTGTTGGACAATCTACATGTGGCTTTTTTGGGGTGGATTCTATTACTGGCAGTGATTGGACAAAAGATGTAAATGGAATATGGCCTGCTGGAACGAACAAATTCAGTATAAAAGTTAGAGCTGCCGCTGATGCTACTCTTGAAACAACACCTTATGAAGAGAGATTTTTCTATATAGATGGTGATGACCCGTCAATAGCTTTGACCGAGCCAAATGCTGAGTATGAAAAAGATGTTCCAAGTATATATGGAGTTGCTACTGATATTGGTGATGGAATAGTTACAAAGGTTGAGGTTAGAATTTCAACAGCAAGTCAGAGTTCATTCTGGGATGGAAGTAACTGGGTGAGTGTTTCTACATGGCTTAGCGCAAATCCTGTTGATGGCTTTTTCAACTCAAATAATGAGCAGTGGATATTAAATACAGGACTTCCTGTTTTTGAAAATGATAAGACATACGAGGTTCAGGTAAGAGTTACTGATAAAGCAGGAAGGGTAAAAACATATCCTTCCCCTTACTTAGCTTTCACAATAGATAAAACAAGTCCAACAGCTCAGATTCAAATACCGAATGGTTCTGTTGTTTTAAACGATGTACCGTACATAAAAGGAGTCGCTTCTGATAATGGTAAAAACTCAAAGGTTAAAATAGCAATACAGCAACTTGGCTCTCCTGCCTTGTGGTTTGATGGTAATAATTTTAATGTGCTTCAGTCATCACCAAGCTGGATAGAGATTCAAAATGGTGTAAATGGCTTTTTAAGTTCGAATGCTACAAGCTGGATATATTCACCTGCATCACTTAATACTGCTATGGCTGGAGGATATAAGTATGTTCTTTTAATAAGAGCTGAAGATGTTGCCGGAAATATACAGGATACATTTGCTTTGGGTATATCATCTATAACAATCACCGTTGATAGATATCCACCTACAACTTCAATAACACTTCCTTCAGATGATGGCGATGGTGTAAGTGGAAGATATAAATCATCGGATATAGGAAAATCTGCAACAAACTCAAGATTTTACGGTGTTGCAACAGATTCATATTATTCATCAAATAATGCAGGTGCAGAAAAAACTCAGATTTCATTAAGCTATCTTTTTAATGGAGATACCTATTACTGGTTAGGCCCAACTATTGGCTTTAGTTCTGGTGCTTATGCTGAATCAAACAGGTGGCAGGATGCTTCAGGTTCAGGTGCATGGCTTTATGTCCCCGATGTCTCATGGCCTGCTGGTGATAGAGAATATCGGCTTGAAGCAAAATCAATGGATGCTACAAGAAAGGTTGACGGAAGCGGTGAAGGTAACTGGCAGGTTGTATATACTACAGTCAATTTCATAGTTGATGACATGCCTCCGAGTGTAACGATAACGAGTCCAACGGCATCAGCATTGAAAACGATAGACAGGGTTTATGTAGATGTAAGTGAGAACCTTGCAGGCTTTAACTATGGCGAGGTAAGAATAAGCACAGGTACAGCACCGAAGTATTATTATGATGGAAGCGGGTGGACTACAGATGCAAACACATGGCTTAATGGGACCAAGTTAGGGCCGACGAGCTATTACTATCAGATACCATCATCAATACTTAAAGATGACACGGTATACACAATAGAAGCAAGGGCAAATGATTATGCAGGCAATGTAACAACAATATACTCAACATACACATTTACATATGACATAACAGGTCCGCAGATAACGATAACATATCCGATAGATAATGCAGTATATTCCGGAATAAAACTTTCAACGCCGATAACGGGGAATACGGTTAATACACAGACATCCGCGAATACCGGCGTAAGCACCGTAAGCATAAGCGTAGCTGATTTGGATGCGGCCGGCGGAGCAAAATGTTATAACGGGACAAACGGATTCGATCAGAGCTGTCCTAAATGGATAAACGTGACCGCGCCATTTTCACCCTGGTCGTATACCGCTAATCTGCCGTATATAAACGACCACAGGTATCAGATACAAACTAAAGCGACGGACATTGCGGGGAACGACGGGAATACCGCAAGCGTAACGATAAAATACGACATAGAAGAGCCGACATCTACCATAACATATCCAAGTGGCGGATATGTGATAACCATAACGAGCGTAACCGGGGTGGCGAACGACGAGAAATACGGCACAAGAAGCTATGAAGCTAAGTTAGGGACGCACACGGTGAAGGTGGCGATAAAGCGTATAACTGCGCCAAGCGGATGGTGGGACGAGTTAGCGGGTAATTTTAGTAGCGCAACGCCTGTATGGTACGAAGCGAATAACGCTACTACCACAACACCCAACCAGTGGGTATATAATTTTAGCGGAGGTTTAAACGCATATTTAACAAATCCGGCGAATCAGGATGTTCAGTACAGGATAGTGAATTGGGCGTATGATTTGGCGGATAACAGGGAATACGGGCCGACAAACGGAGAGCCGTTGGAGGCGGACATACCGGGTTATGTCGGAAGGGTAATAAGGCACGATAACACGAAACCGACTACGCAGATAACGATGCCGAATGCCTTGTATCACAACAGTTTGCCGACGATACAAGGAACCGCGAGCGATAACATAGGAATAACAAAAGTGGAGTTTAGAGTTTATGACGAAAGCTTGTATAAATGTTACGACCCCAATCAAAATCCCGTATGGTATAGTTGCTCGGGTCCAAACTTTGCCCCATGGATAAATTCAAATATTACGATTTATACCACATCGGCTTCCTGGAATTATAGCATAGGAGATTCCACATGGACGGCTTCTACAAATCACGATTATACCATAATGGCTCGTTCGTACGATATTGCCGGTAACATGGATACCGTTTATTCCACATTCACATTTAAATTCGACGATATACCCCCTCAGTCCGCAGTTACTATCCCTTCAAGCGGAAGTTATATAAATACTTTACCTATAACCGTTGGGGGAAATTCTAACGACCCCAATAACGGCAGCGGAATAAACAATATTTCTTTGAAATTAATAAATAGCGACGGTAAATGGTGGAGCGGAGCAAGCTGGGAAAATACGGAACAACTTATCCCTGTATTGGCTCCTTATGCAAGCTGGAGTGTTGGCAAAGGAATAAAGAGGTGATAGTTAATCATCTCAATCCCCTGTATTGGCTCCTTATGCAAGCTGGAGTGTTGGCGGGGTTAGCTGGAACGGCGCGTGGGAGGACGGTAAAACTTATTACGTTTATACTCGAGCTCAGGATAACGCCACTAATTACGAAACCGGAGGTTACGGATTAAAATCCGTTTTCTACTACGATATATCGAGGCCGACTGCTACTATAACTTATCCAGTCACAAGCGGTTATGTTTCTCAGACCGGAAAGGTCACGGGGACTTCCGCTGATAATGCGCCGGGGAAAGTTGGGAAGGTTTATGTAAGAATAAAAAGGGACGATAATCAGTATTACCAAGTCGGAACAGGCTGGATTGGAAGTCCTATATTTAACGAAATAAGCAGTATAACCGCAAACGGATATCTTAGCTCTAACGCCACTTACTGGTATTTAAACGCAACGCCGTGGGAGACCGGAAAAACTTATACCATAGACGCATACGCGACGGATTTGGCCGGAAATTACCAGATAATTTATTCCACATCGGCAAACGTTATAGCGGATTTTACTCCGCCATCATCGACAATAACATGGCCCGTAAACGTTCAGACATACGATACGCCGGTTACGTATATAACGGGTAACGCTTCGGATGTTTCGCCCGGTCAGTTGGATAAGGTTCAGCTTTCATATTTTAGAGTCGATAATTCCAAGTACTGGGACGGCTCCGGCTGGAATTCGGATACCGAGATTTTCTTTAACGCAAATGTCGATGTGGGAAACAGTTCCTGGACGGCGGTAGGGGCATCTACCCCGGTTTGGTATACCACTCTGGCCGGTATAAATTATAGAATATTTGCTCGAGCTCTGGATAAAGCCGGAAATACTACTCCTAAACCGGGTTCGCCGGATGGTTATTCTTTTATTCAAATAACTTTAAAAACACCTTCTCCCACGAGTTCCATAACAAATCCTGTTACCGGAACGCCTCACTTAAAGCCTTTGCCATCGCCGACTATAAGCGGTACCGCGCAGTTTGCTACGGGGGTGAAGGTGAGGATATTGGATTACGGAGCGGATTTAACCGAAGGGACGGGGGATGATTTGGCATGGAACGGGAGCGGGTGGGTAGCTGCGGGTACTACGGGATATGTATATGTGGATAGTTTTGACGGGACGAACTGGTCGATAAACATAGGAAATAACTGGAACGGGAATAGACAATACAGGGTGAAATCGATAGCGGAGCATACGGGTAACGGGTTAACTGAAGCCGAGACCGCGGGCAGGGAGTTTATAATAGACGCAACTGCGCCGTCGGTTTCTATAACCGTACCGACATTGGCATATTATAAGAACATAGACACATTAAGCGGTAGCGTAAGCGACATATCGCCCGGAGTAATAACGAACACATATTTTAGGTTAAAACGACAGGAAGCCGACGAATACTGGAACTGGAAGCTATCTACATTTACGGCAAGCTGCGGAACCGGGGGAGCCGATTGTAATCTTGTAGCTACGGTTATGGGCGGGGTAGCGACATATACCACCGATTATTTTGTAAACGGATTAGCATATGAAGAAGGAAGAAGCTATGTGGCGCAGTTGTATTCCATAGATAAAGCGGCAAACCAGGGTGTAGCGACCGAAAAGACTTTTACGATAGATAGAACAAGCCCTACAAGCAGCATAATAATACCGAGCACCGCCAATTTGGTAAACCAAATAGACTGGATAAGCGGAACGGCATATGACGGATTTAAAAACTCGAAGGTATACATAGCGATAAGGAAGTTAGCGGCAACGCCTGTATGGTGGAACGGAACGAGCTTTTTAATAACGGGGGATACGCCTAATTGGATAGAAATCCAGAACGGGGTAAACGGAAGTTTAAGCTTGGACGCTACGAGCTGGATATACAGTCCCGCTGGATTAAACAGCCAGATGGTAAGCGATTATAGATATTTGATAATGGTAAAAGCGCGTGACGTGGCTACAAACGAACAAGAAGTATTTACGGTTAACGTATCGTCTAAGGTTATCGGCGTGGATAAGGATGCTCCTCAGAGCTTAATAACTAGACCGGTTGATGATGGTGATGGAGTAAGTGGAAGATATAAATCTGATGTAATAGGTAAGACGGCAAATTCTACGCAATTAAGCGGAACTGCGACGGACAAACCCGATAGCGTATATGCTGGAATAGGGACGAGCAAAATAAGACTGAGCTACATAGAAAGCGGAACGACATACTATTACGACGGCGGTATATTTAGAACGACGGACACGCCGTCGAGTATGTGGTTAGGAACGAGCATAAGCGGAAGCGGACAAACAAAGAACTGGGACTATATGAACGACATAAGCTGGGCTGGCGACAGGGAATACATACTTGAAGCTATGAGCGAAGATTTAACAAAGAAATGGGACGGGAGCGGGATTGGTAACATAGAGCAGTCGCCGTATACCAGGGTTAAATTTATAGTAGACGACACGCCGCCGACGGTAACTATAACAAGCCCGACGGCGTCGGCGTTAAAGACGATAGATAAGGTGTATATAAACGCAAACGACAATTTAGCGGGATTTAATTACGGTCAGGTAAGAATAAGCACGGGGACAAGTCCTAAGTATTATTATGACGGGACCGGCTGGACGACTAACGCAAACACATGGCTGAATCAAACATTGAAATACCAGACAAGTTATTATTACCAGATACCGTCTTCTATACTTGTAGACGACAAAGAATATATGATAGAAGCGCGAGCATACGATTACGCCGGGAACGTATCTAATGTATATTCCACATACACATTTACATACGATGTTACCGGACCTCAGATAACTATAACCTATCCGCAGGACAACATAGTATATTCCGGAATAAAACTTTCAACGCCGATAACGGGGAATACGGTTAATACACAGACATCCGCGAATACCGGCGTAAGCACCGTAAGCATAAGCGTAGCTGATTTGGATGCGGCCGGCGGAGCAAAATGTTATAACGGGACAAACGGATTCGATCAGAGCTGTCCTAAATGGATAAACGTGACCGCGCCATTTTCACCCTGGTCGTATACCGCTAATCTGCCGTATATAAACGACCACAGGTATCAGATACAAACTAAAGCGACGGACATTGCGGGGAACGACGGGAATACCGCAAGCGTAACGATAAAATACGACATAGAAGAGCCGACATCTACCATAACATATCCAAGTGGCGGATATGTGATAACCATAACGAGCGTAACCGGGGTGGCGAACGACGAGAAATACGGCACAAGAAGCTATGAAGCTAAGTTAGGGACGCACACGGTGAAGGTGGCGATAAAGCGTATAACTGCGCCAAGCGGATGGTGGGACGAGTTAGCGGGTAATTTTAGTAGCGCAACGCCTGTATGGTACGAAGCGAATAACGCTACTACCACAACACCCAACCAGTGGGTATATAATTTTAGCGGAGGTTTAAACGCATATTTAACAAATCCGGCGAATCAGGATGTTCAGTACAGGATAGTGAATTGGGCGTATGATTTGGCGGATAACAGGGAATACGGGCCGACAAACGGAGAGCCGTTGGAGGCGGACATACCGGGTTATGTCGGAAGGGTAATAAGGCACGATAACACGAAACCGACTACGCAGATAACGATGCCGAATGCCTTGTATCACAACAGTTTGCCGACGATACAAGGAACCGCGAGCGATAACATAGGAATAACAAAAGTAGAGTTTAGAGTTTATAATACCGACCTTAGTAATTATTATAATCCAAATCAAACTTCGGTATGGGTGGGGCCTGATACAGAAAATAACGCGGTATGGACAAACGCAAATCTTACCTTATATCAAACATCTGCTTCCTGGAATTACTCTATAAACGATAGCACCTGGGTTGCGGCATGCGGAAGTTACGGTTGTACTTTCAGAATAGCCGCAAGGTCTTACGACCAGGCCGGCAATATGGATACAGTTTATTCCACGGCAACATTTAAATTCGATAATTATCCGCCGGTCTCGACGGTGACATTTCCTACAAGCGGAAGTTATATAAACACTTTGCCTATAACCATATCGGGGACCGCCCAGGATTTAAATAACGGCAGCGGCGTAGGTAACGTAAAGATTTATGTTAGAAGAGCGGACGATAATTATTACTGGAGCGGAATATCCTGGGTTTTTAACTCTCCTAACGAATTGGCGGTCGCCGGTACCGATAACTGGACAAGAGCCATGCCGGATGGCGCCTGGGAGGACGGTAAAACTTACGAGGTCTGGACAAGAGCTCAGGATAATGCGACTAATTTCGAAAACTCCGGAAGTTTTGTTTTAAGAACATCTTTTATATACGATATTTCAAAACCGACATCCGCAATAACATACCCGGTCACCGACGGTTATGTTTCTCAGACCGGAAAGGTGAGCGGTACTTCTTACGACGCTTCGCCGGGTAAGGTTTCAAATGTTTACGTTAGAATTAAAAATAATACCGGTCCAACTTACTGGTCCAGTTCTTCCAACGGTTGGGTAGGCTCAAGTGTTTTTAACGATGTTAAAACTTACGGATATCTTAGCCCTAACGGGACATACTGGTATTTAAACGCTTCTCCATGGGCCACCGGCGAAACATACGACATAGACGCTTATGCGGTGGATACGGCCGGAAATACTCAGGTTATTTACTCCACTGTTACCAATGTAAAAGCGGATTTTACTCCGCCCGTATCTACTATTACATGGCCGGCTCATAATTCGGTTATAAGTGTGGCTTTATCAAGCGTTACCGGTCAGGCTTCGGACGCTCCTCCCGGTAGCGTAAGCAATATTCAGATTTCTTATTTTAAATGCGACAATGCGGGTTGTTCTACCGGTTATTACTGGAACTCGGCGACCGGCTTATGGAATAGTTCCTCCGAGATTTTTTATACCGTTCCGCCGGGAGCAAACTGGACCGCAACCGGGATTTCCACTCCTACCTGGGCTTTGGATAAAAACGGTATTTATTACAGAATTTTTGCAAAGGCTGTGGATACCGCCGGAAACGAAACGGCAAAACCCGCCTCTCCAAACGGATACGAGTATATACAATTTCAATTATTCCCGCCCCCGCCGTCTTCTACAATAACTACGCCTAACGATACCGTTCCTCATTTTAAATCCGCTAACCTAAATCAAATTACTGGTACCGCGGTTTTTGCGACAACGGTCGCCGTAAAGATAGTGGATTTCGGACCGGATTTAACCGAAAATACGGCCGACGATTTGTGTTTCAACGGAAGTTCGTGGGTTTTAAAAAGCATATTTAACGATTTTATAGGGGTTAATTCTTTTGCGGGAGGAAACTGGAGCATCAATTCTCCGCCCTGGACAAACAACAGAAGATATAGAGTACAGTCTAAGGCGATTCATCAAACTCTTAATATGGAAGAAACTCCTGGTGTCGGAAATGTATTTATAATAGACGACACTAATCCGACCGTTAATGTTTCTTTCCCGAATAAAAAATATAATATAACCATATCTTCGGTTTCGGCGGTATTGGCCGATAACTCCGTAGGAACGGTTACCGGTGGATATTTTAGAATAAAAAGAAACGAAGCAAACGAGTACTGGAACTGGCAGTCATCGACATTTACTGCTTTAAACGACCCCTATACTAAACTTAACGCCACACTTAACTGGGACGATATTAATAAATCCGGAACCCTCTATTACACAACAACTTATTTCCAAAACGATTTAGCTTTTGAGCCGGATAGAAGTTACGAGGTTACCGCTTACGCTACCGACAAGGCCGGGAACGAAGGATCGTCCGCATCTTTCGTTTTTACCATAGATAGAACATCGCCGACCGCTTCCATAACAATACCGATAGACGCAAATAAGAGCGGTATAAGATATATAAACGAAATCAGAGGAGTTTCGGCGGACAACTGGTCGGATTCCAATCAAAACATTCAGATAGCGATACAGCAATTTGGAAATCCAAGGTTATGGTTTGACGGTTCGGATTTCTTAGACTCCGGCGTAAATCCTCTATGGCTTAATGTCGGTAGTTACGGTTATCTTTCGCCAAACGCAACATACTTCGTTTTCTCGCCTTCCGGGCTTGACTCTAAATTTACTCCGGGAACAACCGGCTTAAAATATATGATTTTGGTTAGAGCGATAGATAAAGCCGGAAATATAACTCAGATTTTTACCGTCGATGTATCCTCGATGGTTATTAAGATAGATAAAGCCGCTCCTAATTCCACTATAACTTTACCACAGGACGATTCGGTGTCCGGCGGAGGAAGATACAGGTCGACTCATATAGGAAAATCGGCGACAAACTCAAGATTACAGGGTAGCGCTTACGATAATTTTTATACCGAAAATAACTCGGGCATAGCTTCTACAAAAATAAGACTCAGTTATATAAACTCGGGGACCACTTATTATTACAACGGAACCTCGTTTG
>ERZ795060.2481-NODE-2481-length-18683-cov-5.356453_pt1 | contig 18683 bp, 14 predicted proteins | sample MGYA00375144_ERZ795060 | MGnify/ENA primary metagenome ERZ795060 (study PRJEB30189, sample SAMN05720157) | activated sludge metagenome | isolation source: anaerobic digester from wastewater treatment plant | place: Japan | collected 2015-05-15 ...
CTAAAATTTTATAATGCGGACCTGAAGTACGTATGGGAACCTGGTGAGTTCATAATTTATGTGGGTCCAAATTCAAGGGATGTGAAACAGGTAAAGGTGAACTGGCAGTAGAAAAATGTCTGATCTGTGCCTTGTTTAATTCAAAGGATTAATTGATTCCTTCTCATACAAATCGTATCATGTATCGTCCTGAGAAAAGTAGATGGTTTTAATATTTTTATCAAAACTTCAGGTAAAGCTACTCCTTCCGGCCACTTGAACGCCGCTGGTCATCGGTGGCCGGCCGCCGGTATTTCTGCACCCTGCTTTACCATCCGAAGCTTTCTTTGACCGACGAAGCTGAAAGCTTAGTCGGTAGCGAAGGCTGGCAAAGCGCATGCCGTACGCAGCAAACCTGATGCTCCTGCACCTGCTGCAGCCTTGCAAATATTTCAATCATCGCAGCCTGATCGATAAGTGTTTTCCCGGGCCTTCTGCCGACAAAACCCTTTTCATCGCGCTGAGTTGTCCATACTCTTTCCGCATCGTCAGCAAAGAATCTCAGCCTGTCGTAATTTCCGTCGACTCTGGAGAGCTCGATGAATCCACGAAGCATCACTGCATTGAACCAGAGATTATTCGGAAGCCTGTTGTTCCTGTAGAAGTGCTTTTCAGCCGAAAGGGCAATCAGCTTTGCTTCGTCAAGATACCTGTTCTCTCCGGTGATGAGATAAAGCAGCACATTCGATTGCAGCATTGTTCCGGTATTATAGGTGTATTTTGCCGAGTCGATCTTCATGGTATTCACTTTCAGGGCGTCCCAGTATGTTCCATCCGGAGATCTGAGGTAACGGTTTACCCATTCATAAAGCTTATATGCCGTATTTAGATAGTCCTTTTCGCCTGTAGCCATATAGAGCCTGAGGGCAAGTATAATTCCGGGACCATTTGAGCAGGTGTTCTTCGTGGTTTTATCGCCTTCACGCCAGTAAATTCCTCCGCCTGAAATGGTATCGTAGCCCGTCATCATGAATCTGTAAATGGTCTTTGCAAGGTCGAGAAACTCTTTTTTGCCTGTTCTGCTGAAAGCATCCATTGCCGTTATTCCGAGCCACTGGTTGTCGTCGTAATAACGGGTGTCTTTTTCTTCCCGAATAATATATGACCGGTATCCGGGAGCCGGAGGTGAAGGGTCATAATAGTAACTTAAAGTTTTCAGCAAGGGATGAAGATAATCAGTTTCCGGTTCCAGTATTTCCATCTCGTTAGCTGCCTGGAAAAGCGCACATACAGGCCAGAGATATGAATATGGATTCCTGTTGCTCAGTGTGTCTGTGCTTTCAAGGAAGAGATCAGGGTTGTCTGAAGAGAGATATTCTCTTATGTTTCCGTATATAAGTTTTATCCGCGCCTTGTAATCAGTCTTCTGACAATGACCGGCTACTGGAATAAGTATTGTTATTATCAGCAGGAGAGTTCTGAACATATTGTTTTTTCTTTACGAATGCAAAATATGAAAAAATGTGGATCTGTAATATTAATTTCCTGATATAAAATTATATTCATTTCCAGGGAATTCAGAAAACGCCATCCTTGAGCTCCCGGCACTTTGCCCTGAGCCCTGCGTATTCATTCCGGTTTCCGGCTGCTTCGTCAGTCGGAGCTTTCTTTGACCTGCGGACCTGAAAGCGTAGTCGGTAGGTCAGACTGGCAAAGCTCACGCCGTCCCGGCACTGCCAGCTGGGTCTGCCCGGAACAAAGGTAAAGACCGGTTCTAAGTTTTTTATAATGCCATGGCGGTATGAATAACTTGGTTTATATCAAAGCACCGGAGCAAATAAGGAAATCTGATATCTATATTCCCGGACAGAAGCACAGGACCGCCATGGAAAAGTTTTATCAAGTTCTTAAATTATAAACCTTAAATTTACACTGACGGTATGTTAAGAAGGATTTTTCGCTCATTTTTGTCGTAAGCGGTCATGCGGAAATATTGCTCCTGTACTGGCAATCTCCGGGATCGGGGTGACCGGATGTCTTCATCCCGGATCCATGACCGGGGAAGGCCGGGTAAATCATTCTGTTCAGGTTTATTGTGTGCCTCACTATATCCATTGGAGATTAGTGGGGATTGAAACACAGGAATATGAAGAGATCTGACAATAATTAATCCTTATGTTGTAAAACAGACTACGCAAAAGATAAGGATGACCTTTGATGATTATTGAGAATTCTATATTTTTGTTTAAGAGATGTGATGTGAAAGACACTAAAAGGTAAACAAAATACGCGGTTTGGTAAATTATCTGCCCCTGATATTCAAATATCAGTATCTTACCGGCAAGTTTAAAAAGATAGACGACAGATATAAAAGTGAGAAGTAAACCATTGTGAAAGTACCGAAAAAAGAAATATTGACAAGACCAAAAAGACCACGCTTCAGCCGACTCGATGATTTTTATTTTTTACCCACTACAAATTGTTTAAAACAATTGCCTATACACACTTTGCAGATCACTATTATTTCGGGATCAAAGCCCCTAATGTCTACACTAGCTTTGTCAAATATTGCAATCTTGCTTTCCTACATAGAAAATGCAGTTATAAAAATTATTTTGCATAGTGAAGATTAATTTATGACAAAAAAAAGCAACATAGAAAAACCTCATTACCTGAATCACCGCAGCAGATTAAGAAACCGTTTTATTCAACAAGGAATAAGCGGTTTACAGCCTTATGAAATCATTGAATTGTTTCTCACATTTGTAATTCCTCAAAAGGATGTAAAGCTAGCAGCAAAAGAAGCAATTGATAAATTTGGTTCTGTTAAAGGTTTTTTTGATGCTGATGAGAAAGAATTAAGTCAAATTCCTTTCTTCAAAGATAAAGCACTTGCTCTTCGTAAATTCATCAAAGAGGTTTCTCTGCTCTATTATAAGCAGCAAGCAGAGCAATTACCAGTTAAACAGTCAAAAAATGAACTCATCAAATATTGCAAAGCAAAACTTGGTTTCAGTCAAAACGAGGAATTCTGGATGATTTCGCTTGACAGCAAACAGGCTATAATAAAAGAAAGCTTGATTTCAAAAGGACTGTCTGACAAAACTCCTGTTTATCCAAAACAAGTAATTGAAATAGCAATGAAAAACGGGGCTAGTTCAATTTTACTTCTGCATAATCATCCCAACGGTAATCCACAGCCATCAGAACAGGACATCACCATTACAAAAGCCATTGAAATTCCTGCCAGAGTGTTGAATATTTCAATTTATGACCACATCATTGTAGCCGAAGATAAGTATTTCAGTTTCAAAGAAAATAAACTCCTTTAATTATGACTGAACTGCAAACGAAATTTATCGAAACTTTTGGACTTGGCTCCGATAAAGAGAAACAAAAAGCAGTTTTTGAGACTGATGGACCTACATTAATTATTGCCGGTCCCGGAACTGGTAAAACATATACTCTTGTTTTAAGGACTTTGTATTTGATTCTTTCCGGCAAAGCAAAACCATCCGAGATTGTACTGACTACTTTTACAGAAAAATCAGCTTTTGAATTGCGTGACCGATTAAGTTTATTCTCTAAAAAATTAGGCGAAAAAATAAATTTGCATGAACTAATTACCGGTACAATACATAGTATATGCGACAACTTCAACAATACTTATATTAAACAAACACCTCTAAAAAAAAATTATACCGTACTTGACGATCTTACTTGCTCCCTGTTTATTAATGAGCATTTCGAAACTATTATTGAACCTTTTCATGATGGAGAGAAGTATTTCGGCAGATGGAAAGGCAAATGGGATACGATTGGTCGTATTAAAAACTTTTATGATAAGATCACTGAAGAGATCATCGATCCTGATGATTTAATAGACTCTTCAGATGATTTCTTGCAACAACTTGGAAAATCATACAAAATTTATCGTGAGCTCATGTTCGAAAACAACCGGGTTGATTTTTCTTTCCAACAAAGGATTTTCTATGACCTATTGCAGAATAAAGCAACCAGAGAAAAAATTGCCGGCACCATCAAATACCTGCTTATTGATGAGTATCAGGATACAAATTATATTCAGGAGCAGATTGCTTTAACGCTTGTTAAACCTCATAACAACATTACGGTTGTCGGAGACGAAGACCAGGCATTGTATCGATTCAGAGGGGCTACTGTTAGAAATATTCTTGAATTTGAAACTCACTTTGAAGATTGCAGAAGAATTAAACTACTTGAAAACTTCCGCTCCCATAAAACTATAATTGAACATTACAATGCATTTATGCAGCATATTGACTGGACAAATCCGAAAGGGAAAGTTCCTTTCCGGTATCCTGACAAAGAAGTAGTGCCTGCAAAATCAACTGTTTCGCCTGACTATCCCGCTGTGTTTTGTATATGGGCCGATAATGCAAGAGCCGAAGCGGAACGTTTTGCTGACATGGTTGAATATCTTCTTAAAAATAAAGTAATAAACGACCCCAGTGATGTTGCTTTGTTATTACGAAGCGTAAAATTAGAATACAGCGAACCATTCATCACCGCACTTAATAATAAAAACATAAAAGCTTTTTGTCCGCGGGCAAAAGCATACTTTGAAAATGAGGAGATTAAACTATTAATTGCCTGTTATGCTTTGATATTTGAGTTTATAGGGAGTGACCTTGATAATTACTCACATAAAGAAATTATTAATGAAGGAATCAAGCTTCTGGGAAATTATGCTTCAAAACCATTGGGAACATATATCCGGTTGATGAACGAGAAAATCAATGCCCTGAAAGAAAATGAAAGCCTTGATGAACTTCCATCCGATATCCCTTATCAACTTTTTGCTTATGTCCCGTTCAGCGAATATCTGAAAGATGAAAATGCTGCCCGTAACCTTTCACAGTTTTCTTCTCTTATCAGCTCATTTATGACATATTATCATATTCCGCTTATCAGTGCCAAAAATAAAGTGGCTGTTAAATACCGCCTATTCAACAGTTTTTTTAACCTGCTATTTAACACAGGTCAAAATGAATTTGAAGACGAGAACAATCCTATTCCAAAGGGTTATGTTCAAATCATGACCATACATCAGTCTAAAGGACTTGAATTTCCTGTGGTGGTGGTTAGTTCTTTGGACAAGCAATATAGCGTGAATAAACAAACCGACCGTTTCCTTTCTCCATTTTATAAAAGGGCAGTATTTGAGCCTGAAAACCGGATTACTCAGTTTGACCATGCCCGTTTGTTTTACGTAGCTTTCTCACGTCCTCAGAAAATACTGGTACTGTCGAGCAGCGGAGAACCGAAAGACATTTTTGATTCAGTTTGGGAGGGGCTTGACCAATGGCCTCACGTTAAAAAGGAAACCCTGAAAGCTCAACGATTTCAGTCAAAAGATCCCTATGTTCCTAAAAAATCATTATCTCTCACTTCACATATCAATATTTACGAAACCTGTCCAAGGCAATACCTGTTTTACAAAGAATACGATTTTACCCCAAGCCGTTCAGGGCAGTTACTGTTCGGTACATTAGTCCATGAAACCATTGAAGACCTTCATCGTAGAATCCTCGATGGCGAAGTAGTGACCGAGAAAATAATTGCCGAAGATTTTGAATATAATTATAAAGGACTTCTTGCCAATGGTTATCGGCCTCTTGCCGAACAATCAAAACATGGAGCATTACGACACTGTTTAAATTATTTCTTAAACAACGAAGATTTGCTCGCCCGTGTAATTGAAACTGAAATTGATGTGTCGTACGAAAAGGATGACTACATTATCAATGGCAAGGTTGACCTTTTATTAGGCAAAGATGATAAGCTCGAAGTGCTGGATTTTAAAAGCCAGCCCCGTCCTGTTCAGCATGATGCCATTTTGGAAAAATACCGCTACCAGCTTCATGTGTATGCACACATACTGAAAGAACGCTATCAGAAAGACCCTGAAAGATTATATATCTACTGGACTGCCGAAGATAACCGCAAAGATGCACTGATGGAAATTGACTATGATGAAAAACTGGTGGAAGCTGCAGGAAAACATTTTGATTCTGTTGCCAAATGTATTATCAACAAAGATTTTGAAATTAAAACAAAACCCGATAAAACCAAAGTGTGTAAGGAATGCGATTTTAAGCACTTTTGCAGAGTAAATGTATGAACAAACTGAAAATCTTCATAAGCAGCGTACAATCTGAATTTTCCTCCGAAAGGCAGATGCTTTTTGAGTACATCAGCACCGATGCCTTGCTGGGACGCTTCTTTGAACCATTCATTTTTGAAATGTTACCGGCTAAGGATGTTTCGGCTTCCATGGCTTACCTCGAACAGGTTCAACGCTGTGATGTTTACATTGGAATTTTGGGCAGGGATTACGGTTCTGAAAACTCCAAAGGACTTTCACCCACCGAACTTGAATTTGACCGTGCTTCTGAATTACATAAAATCCGTCTTATTTTTATATCAAATCATCCGGAAAACCTGCGCCATCCCAAAGCAAAGAGATTAATCCAAAAAGCCGAGAATGTGGTTGTGCGAAAAAAATTTAATGATGCTTACGAATTAAAAACCGCTGTTTATGTTGCTCTGGTGAACCTGCTTGAGGAAAAAGAATTGATTCGCACCGCTCCTTTCGATGCCTCGGTATGTAAAGATGCTTCGATGGATGATATTGACACGGAACGCATCCGTTGGTTTGTGCATACTGCCCAGCGCAAAAGAGGCTTCCCCCTCTCACCTGATGAAGAACCTGAAAAAATTCTAACACATCTGAACCTGTTGAAAAATGGAAAACCGACCAATGCATCAATTCTTCTTTTCGGCAAACAACCACAGCGTTTTTTCATCTCTTCCGAAGTGCGTTGTGCCTTGTTTTATGGTTATGAAGTGGAAAAACCGATTCCTTCCTATCAGGTATACAAAGGTGATGTATTTCGACTGGTTGACCAGGCTGTTGATTTTGTGATGACAAAAATTGATGTTTCGGTGGGCGACCGAAGCCAATCGGCGGATGTGCCTGTAAACTACGAAATTCCCCGTTCTGCTATTACTGAAGCCATAGTGAATGCGGTAGCGCACAGGGATTATACCAGCAATGGATCCGTGCAGGTCATGCTCTTTCGCAACCGTCTCGAAGTGTGGAATCCCGGACAGTTGCCTTTTCAGCTTACTATCGAAAAACTCCGCGAGGCACACGCATCATTTCCCGCCAATCCTCTATTGGCCGAACCTATGTACCTTGCAGGGTACATCGAACGCATGGGAACCGGTATCCCCGATATGATAAAGGCATGCCGGCAGGCAGGACTGAAAGAACCGGAATTTGCTCAAAACGAAACTTTTACATCCATTATCTGGCGTAAAGAACAAGTTGCCGAACAAGTTACCCTGCAAGTTACCCTGCAAGTTACCCAGCAAGTTACCCAGCAAGTTACCCAGCAAGTTACCCAGCAAGTTAAAAACCTGGTATTGATAATTGAAGATGAGATGACCAGGGATGAACTTCAGGAAAAACTTCAATTAAAAGACAGAGAAAATTTTAGAAAATTATATATTTTGGAAGCACTGGAAAATGGCTTTATCGAAATGACCAAACCCGACAAGCCTACCAGTCCCGAACAAAAATACCGCCTGACTGAAAAAGGCAAACTTTTACAGAAACAATTAAAAACAAAATAATATGCCACTAAAACACCAAAACAAGAAAAATACATTTTGTGGGATTTTGTGCTTTAGTGCTTTCGTGGCAGAAAATAAAAAGAAACAAATATGAGCAAAATCGAAATCAAAAAAACCGAACTCGTTTGGCCTGGCAAATACGATGATGAAGGCCGTTTAGTGCCGGTTGAAAAACCTGGTCCCTTTCCTTTTCAGATAGTGGAAAGCATAAATGAACCTCGGGTTGAAAAAGGAGATGAAGTTCCCAGACAAACCTCCCTTTATGATATCTGGAAAGGCGATGAGGGCAGCACCTTTGAAGACGGCTGGAAAAACAAGCTCATCTGGGGCGACAACAAGTTTGTGATGAGTTCTCTGCTCGAAAAATTTGCCGGCAAGATAGACCTCATTTACATTGACCCTCCTTTTGCTACAGGTGCGGATTTTAAAGTTGATATTAATATTGGAGAAGGAGAAAAGGAGATTACTAAAAAGCACTCAATTATTGAAGAAAAGGCGTATAGGGATACTTGGGGTGAAGGATTAAATAGTTTCCTTCCTTGGCTTTATGAGAGAATTCAATTAATGAAAGACCTACTCTCGCCTTCCGGATCAATTTATATTCATTTAGACTATCGAACAGCTTCTCATATTAGATTGATTTCTGATGAAATATTTGGACCTGATAATTTTCAGAGAGAAATAATTTGGAGAATAGGCTGGATTTCTGGGTATAAATCAAAGGCAAAGAATTGGATTAGAAATCATGATACTATTCTTTATTATACTAAGGATGTTGATCATTTTGTCTTCAATAAAGAATATATCCCTTATCCAAAGGGATATACAAGACGTGATGGTGATGTGCCTGATGGGGAAGGATATCCAATAGAAGATACTTGGAATTGCAACAATATGGATACTCTAGATTCAATTCAAATAATGAGTTTTAACACAGAAAAGGTCGGATATGACACTCAAAAAAACGAAAACTTATTAGCAAGAATTATTAAGGCTAGTTGTAACGAAGGAGATTTAGTTGCTGATTTCTTTTGTGGCAGCGGTACCACTTGTGCTGTGGCGGAAAAGTTAGGCAGGCGGTGGATAGGTGTAGATTTGAGCAGGTATGCCATACACATCACCCGCAAGCGCCTGCTGGAAATAGAGCACAGCAAGAGCCTGACCGAAGAAGGTAAGAAATACGGCAAAAAGGCAAGGCCGTTCGAAATTCTGAACCTCGGCAAGTACGAACGTCAGTTCTGGAGCGTAAAGGCATTCGGCAGAAAGGATGAAACACAGGCTTTGTTTGAATATCTTGCATTTATCCTTAAACTTTACGGCGCGGAGCCCATTGCCGGTTCATCGCACATTCACGGCAAAAAAGGCAATGCGCTGGTGTACATTGGTGCTGTGGATGCACCCGTTACCATACAGGAAGTTACCGATGCCCTGAAAGACACGCAAGAAATGGGAATGAAGGAACTGCATGTGCTGGGCTGGGAATGGGAAATGGGCTTAAACGATGCCATTCAGGAAGTAGCCCGGCAAATGGGCATTCGTCTTAAACTCCGCATCATACCCATGGATGCAATCGACCCGCAGGCAGCAGGTAAAGGCGATGTGAAGTTTTTTGAACTGGCATACTTCAAAACCGAAATTGAAACCAAAGGGCTGAAAGTAAAAGTGAAGCTGGAAGATTTTGTTATCCCGCATACCGATTTAATCCCGCCCGATGTTAAAGAAAGCATCAAAAAATGGAGCGACTGGATTGATTATTGGGCAGTGGATTTTGATTTTCAGAATGATACATTCAATAACGGATGGACCAGTTATCGCACAAAACAGGAACGCAAACTCCGGCTTGTAGCCGAGCATGAATATTCGAAACCAGGCACCTATAAAATATTTGTGAAAATCATTGATATTTTCGGAATTGATACTTCTCAGGTGTATGAAATAAAAGTGTAATAAAAAAATAAACCGCAAAGAACGCAAAGGGATTACGCAAAGAACACAGAGATTCTCTTAGCGTTCTTCGCGCCTTCTTAGCGTACTTTGCGGTTAAAGATAAAAGCTTTATGACAGAGAACGAATTGTCCAATAAAATCATTCAATCAGCAATCGAAGTGCATAGAGCGCTTGGACCAGGTTTATTGGAAAGTGCATACAAGGAATGCTTGTTTTATAAACTTGCTCAGGAAGGTATGCAGGTTCAAAAAGAAAAACCGATGCCGCTTGTATTTGAAGAAGTTAAACTTGAATGTGGGTATAGAATAGATTTGTTAGTTGAAAACAAAGTGGTAATAGAAGTTAAAAGTGTAGATTCCTTAAATGATATTCATTTGGCACAAACACTTACTTACTTAAAATTGGGGAATTATAAACTTGGCTTGCTAATTAACTTTAATGTTGTACTATTAAAAAATGGAATTAAGAGAGTTGTAAATAATTTATAAAATGAACTGATTTAAACCGCAAAGAACGCAAAGGGATTACGCAAAGAACACAGAGATTCTCTTAGCGTTCTCAGCGCCTTCTTAGCGCACTTTGCGGTTAAATAAAAAAAAGTGATACTATGCCACAATCAATTGTACAATACGACAAAACGCTTCCCTACATTGAGAACCGTAATCCATGGGAAGTACCGGTAAGTTATTTAAAAAAGAAAGCTGCCAACGAATATGAATTGGTACCGGGACGCAGGCCCAGCAAAATGCTTCTTGTGAATAAACTCCGCTCAGACGTTGACCGTTGGAGAAATGAGGGTTATCCCGGAGCCACGTCCACATCACAGGAATTGCTGGCCTTTTGGTTCGATCAGTCGCATCCACCGTTATTTTGTAATGAACCATTCCATTTCTATTTCTGCCAGCGCGAAGCTATTGAAACCATTATTTATTTATATGAGATCAAGAAGTACTCTGATGTTATTCCTCTAATTAAAGATTATCATGAAAAATTCAGTGGAAAACTTTTTGCTTCAACCATAGAGTTTAGTGAAGATTTAGATGGTAAGCGAAAAGTAAAAAGATACTTCCCTGAACTTAACCAGGAGGGCGAGCAGGAGTTGCCTGAAAAAGATTTATTGCGGTACGCTGTTAAAATGGCAACAGGTTCAGGAAAAACCTTTGTGATGGCTTTTGTGGTGGTGTGGAGCTATTTTAACCGTTTAAGAGAGAAAGACAGACGGTATGCCAATAACTTTCTGCTTGTAGCGCCCAATGTTATAGTTTATGAACGTTTAGCAAAAGATTTTGCAAATGGAAAAATATTTATGGAATTCCCGTTTATACCTGATGCATGGAAATCGCAATGGAAACTGAATATAAAACTCAGGGGTGATGAAAGTCCGTTATCGGCAGAAAATAATTTTATATTGAACAACATTCACCAGTTATATGAAAGCAGGGCGAAAGAATTCAACCCCAATACAATTATAGAGGCGATTCTGGGGCGCAAACCGCAGAGCGACCCTGGAAAATCACCACAAACATTATTTGAAAGAGTTAAAGAGCTGGACAATTTATTGGTGATGAATGACGAGGCCCATCATGTGCATGATGATGAATTGAAATGGAATGAAAGTTTATTATCAATTCATAAAAGCATTCCGGGAGGGCTAAAGATGTGGATCGATTTTTCAGCAACTCCCAAAACTCCTGATAACACTTATTACCCATGGATTATTTGTGACTATCCTTTGGCTCAGGCAGTGGAAGACCGAATTGTAAAAGTTCCTTTAATAGTTCACTCCGTAAATAAAAAAGATCCGGAAAAAATCACAAAAGACAATGTGGTTCAGAAATATGGCGACTGGATTACGGCTGCTCTTTCTCGATGGAAAGAACACTATGAAGCATATAAAGGAGTTGGAAAAAAACCTGTTTTATTCATCATGGCTGAAAAAAATGCCTTTGCTGATAAAATTGCCGAATCAATTGCGAAAAGAGGAGCAACTTACGGAATTGCTCAGGATGAAATTATGGTCATTCACACCGATAATTCCGGAGATGTCCGTAAAAGTGATTTAGAAAGTTTAAGGGAAGAAGCACGTGATGTGGATAATCCTAATAACAAAATCAAGGTGATTGTCAGCGTTCTAATGCTTCGTGAGGGATGGGATGTCCAAAATGTAACCATTGTTTTGGGTTTACGTGCATTTGATTCTGCGATACTCCCGGAACAAACTATTGGTAGAGGCTTGCGCTTAATGAGAGATATTAGTCCCGACCGCACTCAAACGCTGGAGGTTATAGGTAATGAAAACTTTGAAAAAATTGTTAAACAATTAGAGCTCGAAGGAGTAGGCATCAACACAACTAAAACACCGCCACCACTTCCTGTGACCATAGCTCCTGAGAAAAAGAGATTAACTTATGACATCGAAATCCCGGCTACTGACTTTTCATATACCAGGGCTTATAAAAATCTTTCAGGAATTGACGGCAAAAAATTTCCTTCACTGTTTTCATCTTCTAAATTAAGCGAAGAAAGGAAAACGCTTTTAAAAATGGAAGTAATGAACCTTGGTGTTGAAGTTCATCAGACTGCGGTTGAATCTGAGTTTCTGGAATTAGGCAGGGACCTTACTTCATATATTGTTACCCAGGTTATGAAGAAAGCCGGCTTGACGGACTGCTTTCAATTTGTTTACCCGATTTGTGAAGATTACATTCTGAATAAATGCTTTGAAGTTAAAATTGATGATATTGAAAAAGAAGAATTAAGGAAGGTTCTGCGAGAACTCTCAATTCAGGAGGCTATCATCGAACTATTGGCAAAAGAAATAGGGAAAGCTACAGTTGAGAAAAAACAGGTAAAAGTCAAAGGAAAAAGCATAAAGCTATCAGATACACCAAAATTCACCTGGAGGAGGGGGCACATCAGATTAAAGAAAACCGTTTTTAATTTCGTTGCAACCTACAATCCGTTTGAAGCTGAATTTGCAGAGTTTCTTGATAATGCATCTGATATAGAAGCTTTTGCTGCTTTAGCAGATATTTTCAGAATTGATTACTTGTCAAATTCTGGTGCAATCCGTTATTATTTTCCTGATTTTGTAGCAGTTCAGAAAGATGGTTCTAAAAAGGTATACTGGATTCTCGAAACCAAGGGCCGCGAATATCCCGATCTTGACAATAAGAATAAAGCCATAGAACGCTGGTGCAAAGCAGTAACAGAACAGACGGGTTTTGAATGGAAATACTTGTTAGTTAAACAAACAATCTTCAATATAGAAAAAAGGTCAACTAAAACTTTAAAGCAGTTACAAGATAAAATTAATAGTCAGACAAAAATAGAATAACCTGATACATAGGCACTAAAATATTGTCAGAGCCCCTCAAAACATCTCCAATTTAAAGCTATGAAACGAGTTTGCAAAGTCGGAATTTGGAATGAAATTGCTAAAAAAAGGCAACTAAACAGAAACTGGATGAATAATCCGGTCCGACCTGAATTCTCTGTGGCTTCGCCATCTGCCCCCCATCCCGAAGTAATCCAAGCTACCCCTTCCCGGGATTCCAGGCCACCCGGGGGGAGAATTTGCAACGAAGAGCTGTGTTATTTTGGCTGCAGAATGTTTCTGGTTTCTAAATACCATCATAACCAGCCTGTTTGCACTGCCAGGAACATTCCCCGAAAATCTGGTTATTCAGGAATTTGACAGATTATACATCTTTCTAAAAATGTATTTACAAATGAAAAATCGATAAAAAAATTATATTTGTATAACCTGTGGTTGAAAATCAGGGAGTATTAAAAATTAATATATCTTTAATCTAATTTGAATTAGTTCTTTTAATCGTATTTTACATTTCATCAAATGGTTTTAAATGAAAATTATCAATACATTAAGAAACTTGGTGAAGGTGGATTTGGTGAAGTAGTCCTTGCTAAGGATGTTTTATCAGGCCGATTGGTTGCTATTAAATGGTTAAAAGAAACAAATTGGCAAAAGCAAGATTCGATTTTAAGAGAGATAAAAACAATATCAGAATTCCTTGATCCACATATTGTAATCTTCTATCATCATTTTAAACTTGGGGCGAATATACTTCTTGTAATGGAGTATTGTGAGAACGGCAGCCTACGCTCGAAGCTTATCAATCCAATACCACCTCCAGTAGCACTTCCATGGTTTGAAATTCTGGCAGAGACTCTTCACAAGGTGCATTTGAAAGGAATAACGCATCACGATATTAAACCAGATAACATACTGTTCAATAAAAATGAAGAAGTAAAAATCTCCGACTTTGGAATTGCAAATACGTTTTGTGGCACAAGCTGTTATATGGCACCTGAACTATTTATAAGTAATCTTAAAGACTATAATGATCCCCGAATAGATATATTCGCTCTTGGCGTAACAATGCTTGAAACACTTATCAGTAGAAATCCGTTTATTGGTAAAACTCCTGCCCAAATCTCTCAGACCATCAGGGATAAAAAATTACCAATACAAAATTACCCTTTGTGGCTGCAAAATATCATTTATAAATCATTGGATCCGACTCCTGAATTTCGGTTTCAAACAGGTAAAGACATGGCTGAAGCAATTAAATCTCAATATGCACCAGCTATTCTTGATACTAAACTTCTCAAGTCAGGAGAACTTGCTGAAAAAGCCAACAGACTTCTAAAAAACAGAAGATGGACTCTTGCCTACAAAATGATAGAAGCTTCTTTAAATCTCAAACCAGATAATCTGAGTGCTTTAAAAACTTTGGGTGACTACTATTTATTCCAGAATGATATTCATTCAGCTCGATTATATTATGAAAAACTACTCCATTTCAATCCACGTGCTGAGGTTCAAAAGGAAATGGGATGGATGCAATTGGAAACAGGAAAATATCGGGAGGCAATTTCATTATTAAATGACTATCTATTAAGGCACCCCAATGACGTTGAAGCACATAACCTGCTTGCAAGATGTTTCTTTGAATTAGGTTTATATGAACAAACTTCTTCCTACCTGTCAGATTTGATTTCTATGTTTCCCAAAATTTCTTGTTTTAAAAGCAACCTGTTTCTTTCAATTCTTTTACAAAATCACTCTTTAGAAAACATACCTGATAATATTAAGAATTTTGAGACTGCTTTTATAAACTATAATAAAGAAGTGCTGAATGAAAAACCGAGAACATGGGATGAACACGACAAATCATCGTTAAAATCCAAATTGTTATTTCAGGACTATCGATTTGAAAAAATAGGTATCGAACGAAACAGTATTGAAATATCAAGTGATAAAATCGGAATCCGGAAAGAGTTTACTGATAGTATTATTTCAATTGGCCGATATGGTTATACTCAGCATCCCATAAACAAAATTGAAGGCTCATCAATCAGCAGGAGACATTTTGTTATTATTAATTCTAAGGGTGATGTCTGGCTATATAATTTATCGCCTTTGGGAACTTATGTAGATGGTATTAAAGTAATTAACAAAAAATTTCTCCATGGACTTCATCAGATAAAATTTGGTGCATTTGAGCTTACAATAAAATCTGATATCAGTTTACTTATTTGACACAATCAAAGTATAGAGTTATTATTCTTTGTAGAAAGCGTGTAATACTACCCTGAATAAGGGTCACTGTAACCTGTCAAGCTTAAGGTTGCCTCTAGATCACGCTTTTGTAATTTATCATTCTGGATTGTTGGGATTTCTATAATACTCCCCTGAATTAAGACCACTGATTAAGTGTAAATTTAACGTGAGTTCGACATAAAGTTAAAAAGTTAAAGCCACGGTTTCATCGATAATTTCCAGGTTAAGTGAAGGTTTTTTTGGTAGGTACGAATAAGCAATCAGACCTGAGAGTAAATTAACGATAAATCCAATCTGGCTCCGGTGACGTGTATGTTCTATGTGGCAAATATTCTTAAGTTCATCACATACACTTTCAATCAATGCACGTTTGCGTAACAGTATTTTATCTGAAAGTAACATCAGAGAGTTTTTCATGTTTTTTCTCAGTTTGGTAATAAGATGTATCCCGTCTATGAAAAGCTTCTCAAAAAGAGATTGAGAGATATATCCTTTATCTCCGAAAAGTTTACCATAGATCTTTTTCAGAAGATTGCTCCCAAGTAATGGGTTTCTGTCATCAACGTTTCCCGGAGTAAGCACAAAGTCTAATATTTCACCCCTGTCATTTATTACAAAATGAAGCTTCAATCCAAAAAACCAGCCAATACTACAGTGCCCCCTGGCAGCAAGTACTTTCATAACTTTATGGGAATGTGCCCTCTTTATATGACATACTCTTATGGGAGATGAATCAATATATGAAATTCCTGTACATTTACCAAGACAACAGGTTTTAAGATACACAGCCAGTGGCAATAGTACCTTTTGCATTAACTCAACAAAACGATTATATGATACAACCCCAGGAAATTCTTTCTTCATATGCTTGCTCACATGATATAAATAATAATGTTTAAAATCTCTGTAACGCATTAAATGAAAATATATTACAATGGTCATCACTTCACTCTCATTCAAATTCCCCGGTTTAATCCTTTTCCGGCTCCCATCTGAAAGCTGGTGTTTTTGTAATTCGTTAATAAATACTTTGTTAAAATCATCTACATTACAAAAAATTTCTATAAGTTTGTCTTCAAAGTTTTTCATGGATTCTTTCTGTTTTTGGTTGTTACTGAATCAAATCTAGAAAGAATCCTTTTTTATAATATATTGATTATCAATTAGTTATTAACAAAACATTTCAAGTTATTAACAATCAATTATTTATATCCTGACCTTATGTCGAACTCACGTTAAATTTAATAACTTTAAACCAGTGCATTATGAAATCGAAAAGTCAAAAATATTCATCAGCCTTTAAGGCGAAAGTAGCAATTGAAGCATTATAGGAACGAGTATGATGGTCTAGTATGACTGGTCATTTTTTAAAAATATATGTGTATTTTTCAAAAAGATTGGGTACATTATAATGAATTATGCACGGTGAAGATGTAACAGATTGGAAATCATTTCTTAATGACTGGGGATTACAATTTAATAATGTAATACATATTATAAATTATCTGAATACTTATCCTTTAATTTTATCATTGCTTGGATTAAAGGACATTATAGTTCCGCATCAACTGGAATCAGTTCAAAAAGACTGGATAAACTGGTTTAACAAATTTACACATGAAATTGATAAACAATTTTTTAAGCCCTACTGGATTCCACTTATAGATAATTCGTATGATGCGTTTATTGATATTTCATCCGGAAAGTTTCCCGTTTTCGCAATTCACTATTTCTTCTTTGAACCCTTCAGATGGTATAAAGAATTTTATTTTGATGATATAACTGAAGTGTTGCTTTCACCTGATACAGGTTTCGATATTAAAAAAGCCGGGAAAAAGGCGATGCTGAAAAATGGCGAAAAGTGTCTCAATTCTTCGAAGAGCGCAGGTTACTTGCTTATTCAGGTGAACTGCCAATTGAAAATGTTAAGAGAAATGAAGTTGTCTCAGAAAACGGCAGCCAGGAAGAGATTAAAATTGAATATGCTTTAAATTATGTAAAAATTTCCGGAGTCTCATCGATAATTATTGGACTTTTGCCTTTTAACTTTATTATTAAAATAATTGATATTAAGCATAAATACGGTAGTTCGTATAATGATTCTGATGAAGCCCATTGCATCAGAGATATGGTCTTTTTTTTACGGAGCCATGGATTAGGCGGAGCCCAAAGTTATCGACTGGAATTTGAAAATTCAAAGGATAGGTATGTGGAATTCAACGATAATACAATTATAATCTTCTACATGAATAGCCATCTCCTAAAAGACTTTTTTGAACAAGTTAGGAAATTAATATTTCCGTAAGTTTCATATTGCTAATATAATAGGAGAATTAAATTGGCGCAATTAAAATGACATATAAATCTATAAAATTCATTACAGCAATCCATTTATTTATGCAGCAAGAGGAAAATGAAATCAAACATAAAAGAATAGGGTTGCAATGAATGAAAATAGTGTGTAGTGGGATTTAAACTTAATTTAATCTCAACTTTTAAGAATCCCATTTTTTGCATGAATAATCCGGACCAGCCTGATCCACCCATCCCGGCGTAATCTGCGCTGCCCCTTTCCTGGTTGCCAGGCCACCCGGGAGGCGGATTTGAAGCGAAGAGCGTTGCTATTTTGTCTGCAAAATGTTTCTGGTTTCTAAATACCAGGATAATCAGCCTGTGTGAAGGCAGGCCGGAACAGGCGCGAATCCCGAGTCCTCGGGATTGTCTTTTCCGGTCTCTTTTTCTTTAGTTACTTTCTTTTGGAGAAGCAAAAGAAAGTAACATAACTAAAAAGAAAGGGTGTCCTTTTGATAAACTCTCTTCGGAGGGCGGATCCCTCCTTCGTCCCGGTTGCCCTGGACTTCGGAGGGCAGGGCGGGGGTGCTTCGCTTCGCTCAGCGATCACTTCGCTCCAGTCCTGCAAATAAGCGCTGGCATTTCTATAAAAACAAAATATTAAACCAAGCTTTTATTTCTGAAAGCTATACCTGAGCCTGACTTTAAATATTTTTCAAAATTTATTGCTTTGTATTTATCAGTGAAAGCAACGAATGAGATAAGTTTTACAGGCCTCTTGTCCTTGGTGTAATGAACTTTACCTGAATTATGTTCTGTTAATCTTATGTCGATGTCCTTAGTTAGACCAGTGTAATATCTAGCATTTACACATTTAAGAATGTATACAAACCAAAATTCTTCCATGTTTATTACGTATTAGAAATGCAGCCAGACAAATTTATGAATTTTGTTAAACCTACAAAATTAATGTGGACTGCGTCCAACGTTTATGTACACTGAGGTCCTGATTCTGATAAGGATGGTAAGAAGGTGTAAGTCCGGCGAAGCGGGGGCACATTCAGTCAACTAAGATAAATAAATTAATTTAGGATTCAATATAAAGAAATAGCCCGCCTTCGCATAAAGCTTCGGCGGGCGGAGGTGGAGCTGGCGGGAGTCGAACCCGCGTCCAGTCATGGAGACCATATGCTTTCTA
>ERZ795060.2486-NODE-2486-length-18661-cov-8.618188_pt1 | contig 18661 bp, 20 predicted proteins | sample MGYA00375144_ERZ795060 | MGnify/ENA primary metagenome ERZ795060 (study PRJEB30189, sample SAMN05720157) | activated sludge metagenome | isolation source: anaerobic digester from wastewater treatment plant | place: Japan | collected 2015-05-15 ...
AATCCAGCATATAAAAGGCAGCAACCTGCAATAAAAAATAATACCAGGGCTTTTTTCATTGATGCTCACTATTCTGAAACAATTCTACAAAAGATACCCTCTGCTTTCCCGCCATTTGTATCAAGGGCTATGGTAATCGTATTTCGTCCATGCCGAGCATTAATGGGAATTTTTGTCTTGTCCACAATCGCTGGATTTGTTCCTGGTCCTGAAAATATCTGCTGCCCATTAAGCCATACAATCACAGGACCATCATACCCTAGGTACATTTTTGCATTTTCTATTGGGCCAAGATCAACATCCGTGGTGAAGTATATCACACCCTTTTTCCCTTTTGTGTATTTGCCAGCATCAACAAAACCTATCACAGACGCTGAGCTCTCTGCATCTTTGTATGCAGAAATTTTTCTCCAGACAATGTTTTTATCCCTTGAATCACAATATTTTGCCTGGTCAAGTGATATATCTTTTACATCAGAAATCAGCCAATCACAGATAAAATTTCTGGCAGAATAAAATAATGCTTCTACCAGATAAATGTCAGGATGACTGAATTGGTCTATATCAGGGTCCTGTGGCGCAGTATGACCTGAGTAATATGAAAACCAGAATCTTGATGGATTTTCAGGGTCTCTTGTGGCTCCCATATAAGAAATATCAAAACCAGGACCAGATGGCAATACCAACCTCAATTCTGATTTATTATCTTTAATTTTAAATACACCAACATGCGTGATATCTGGATGTAAAAACCACCTTCCTGAAATCCATATTTCATCGTTCACAACCCACAGACATGGACCAAGAAGAGGAATATCAAGTCGCACCATGTCCCATTTTCTGTAAGGTGGTTCACTTTTACACAGGTATGGTTTTTTGGTTTTGTCATCACATCTCATAATCATCACAGCAACATCGTTTTTGAAAAAGTCAAGATAACACTCTGTTGGTATATCCTTGCCTTTATGAATATCGTATTTTCTTTCCCACCTGACCGCGTCATCACTTTCAAACCATGCCACTGTTGAACTTTTTCCCCTTTCAAATTCACCATATCCTGCACAGTAGTATTTCCCCTTATGAAATTGAGGTTTCCATAAAATAAATCCTTCTGTACCCTGTGTTTCTGTCCACTCGCTCCAGTTTCTTCCGTCTTCTGTCCACGCAGTATATGTTTTCCAGTATTTTTTTTCTGAATCTGCTTCAAATCCTACAGCATAAAGTTTTTGCCCATCTGAATAAAGATGTGCATCCCTGGCATCAGATTGTTTCCTGAATACAGCAACGGTTTCAAAGTGTTTTCCTTCATCATTACTTCTCAGTACTATAATTTTCCCTGTTGGGTCAGCATGAGCAGCACCTTCCCTGTAGGCAACATACAATGCCCCCTTGAAATAGCACACACCTGTAAAGGCATTATGATTGGCATCATTTGTAATTCTCCTGATACTTCTTATTCTTACATACATATTTTCACCTTGCGGGTTACCTGGTTAAAAGTTCCACGCTTACAACCCTTATTGTTTCCTGTTTCCTTTCTTCATTTTGATACCAGAGGTGGCTTCCATTCATCACAACGATACTGTTATATCCCTGTTTGATGTCTTTTGCATCAAATTCAAAATTGAAGGCTGTATGCTCTGGAACATGATGGGTATAGCCACCAACAGCACATAACAGTTTATCTGTCTGTTTACTTTTGAAATTGGGCCAGGACCCATTGAAACTGATGCCAATAGGTGGAATTTTCTCCTGTTTTTCAATCACGACCTGAATGGTCAATTTCATGTTTTTGTCTGCTGACTCTTTCATCATGGGTAGCAGACACTCTTTCCTGCATTGTGGTTCAATATGAGTCGGAATCTGTCCAATTGACTCAAAAAAATTGTGAACAAAAAATCCAACCCCAGAAGAAAACGTATAAAACTTTGGTTTACCTTTCAGAAAATCAATGTCATGCAGTTTTTTCAAGGAGGCATAATCAGCAAAACAATTTGCCTGTTCCCATGGCCAGTGCGAAGGTGTATCAGCGCAGAAAAAGTTAAATGTTTCTATACCATCACAGCCAAGCGCAAGTTTTCCTGCTGCATTGCCTCTCAGTATTTCAGGACTGAAAGCAGAAAGTCTGTACCCACGGCTGTCTGAGGCACCAATATGGGTGTTTGCGCTCGCACCAAGAAAATAAACCATCAGCCAGTTTGTTCCAAGTTCAATTACTCCATACACTGCAATATCATCGTCAAGTTGCTGGCTTATTTTATCGCAGGGTGTATCCCAGCTTGTCTGCCAGGTATTTGTTGGACAAACAAAATCAATAAGTTTCTGTCTTGCCATTTCAGGTATATCAATTCCAATCTGCCTCAACTGGTCAAATGTTCCAGCATACCTGATTCCCATATAAAATGGTCTTTTTGTTTCTTTTGCCTTTTTCTCACAGATTTTTCTGATATCAGCATGCCATTGAGTAATCGTGTTTATCGCTTCTTCACCAGCAGGAACTTCACAGCATAAAGGCCATCTTGTCCAGTCGAGTTCAATTCCCTCAAAATCATAGTTTTCAATACAATCCTGAATCAATGCCTTCATATAATTACGAACCTCAACCTTTTCATAGTTTAAACCCTGCCATGAAATCTGTACTGGTTCTTCGGGATTACTTGTGATGCCTTTCAGTCGCATCTGTGGGTTTTTGAACAATTTACAATTCATAAAATCAAACTCTGGCATCAAACTTGCTCCATGCATATCATTCATTCTGATTGATACCCATGGATTGATTTTGTTTCTTCTGCATGCTTTTGTTGCTTCTTCAAGCCAGTCAACACCATCTTCTGCAAGGTCAAGGTATCTATCCATCAGTGTCACCATTTCATGAAGATACTTTTCAATCTGCTGTCTTGTCATGGGTTGGCCTAAAAGATGACCGAAGAAAAAACTTTTATTTCCTCTTTTATATCCATCAAGATTTGTCTCAACCACTTTACTTGGATACCAGGCAACCTGAGCATTGCTATTTACCACAAGTGTATCAATGCCGCTTTCAGCAAGAATATCAATGCAGTGATGAATATGTTTTGCATTAAAACGGCGATTTTCTGGATAATACCATAAACTTTTTTTGTTATATTTGTAAAAAAATCCATTACAATCAACATTGAAAAGGTTCTTATTCTTTGCTGGCTTCATTGGATATGCTTATCTCTGGCCATATTTTTGCACTGCTTCAAAGTAAACCATCGCATTATCAACAGGAACATTTGCCGGAATATGATTTCCCATAGCCATAATAAATCCAGGACATTTCTTTGCTGTATTCATGCAGCGTAACACTTCTTTTTCAATATCCTGTTTTGTACCATAGGTCAGAATCCTACAATCCGCATTACCAACAATGACATGCGTATCACCATATTTTTTCACAATCGTTTCAAGGTCAGTCAGTGGCTCAAAAATAAAGCCGTCTGCACCTGCGTTCGCAATATCGTCAACAAATTCAGTGAAATTTCCATCCGAGCAAAAAAGGACCTTTATTCCTTCGGACTTTAAGACATCCCACAGTTTTTTATATCGTGGAAAAACATATTTCCTGTACCAGGCAGGATTGAAAATTGCACCATTTGACCAGACCATATCATCGTGACAGATAAACGCGAATGGTTTTGCCTTTGCCCATGCTTTGAAATTTGCAAGAGAAACCTGAAAAAACCCTTCAATCACATAATCACCAAATCTATCAGGGTCAGTACCAACTGCCTCAAGAAACATTTCCCATCCAAAACTTGCAATGCAACCAGAAACAATGGTTTTATAATAACCACCTGGAACAAGGACATCAGGATATTCATTTTGAGCACTTTCAAGTGTTTGCTTGAAATACATTGCCCGTTCATCAATATCAGGTATTCCATATTCCTGTGCTGCATCAAAGTTCAGTACTTCATCCACTGACTTGAAAGGACAGGGTATGGAATTTCTATAATCTATGCCTCCCTCTGCATAAACAGCATGTCCCATGTCTGTTGTTCTTCCAAGTTCAGACCAACCTACAGGTCCATCATTTGCGTTCCATATCAAATCATAAGGAACCCAATCAAGAAATTTTTTATAGGGATTTCTTGTGTCATCGGGATGGGCTTTCTGGTAAATACCAGCAATGTGTTCAATCAATCGAGGATGGTCACAGTATTCTGTTCTACCAACCCTTTCAGTAAACTGGCGGTTCAAAATTTTCTTACAGATTTCTATTGACATAGCGAGTTTATTTTAATTCAAATTTCGTTATAAGCAAATCAGTACTATTTTTACCTACCATTACCTCAAACACTCCTGGTTCAAGTACTGATTTGAAATTCTCATCAAGGAAGGATAAATCGCTTTCCTCCAGAGCAAATTCCACTTTTGTTTTTTCTCCTGGCTTCAGGTGAACTTTTGAAAATCTTTTTAATTCCTTTACAGGCCTGATTATTGAACTGACGACATCCCTGAGGTATAGTTGCACAATTTCGTCACCCTCGTAATTACCTGTGTTTTCCACCTCAACCGACACATTGACATTCCCTTTGCCTGAAAACTTTTCAGGTGAGACCTTTAAATTCCTGTACTCAAATTGAGTATAACTGAGTCCATAGCCAAAAGGAAACATGGGCTGAAATCCCCTTACTTCCACATAGTCATATTTTCTCAGACAGGGGAGGTGGTTGTAATATAAAGGAAGTTGTCCTGTAAATCTGGGAAAGGTAATGGGCAGTTTTCCCGCTGGATTGCTATTTCCGAAAATAATGTTTGCCACTGCATTTCCACCCTCTTCGCCAGGATACCAGGCCTCTAAAACCGCATCAACACTGTCAAACCAGTTTACCATTGTAACAGCACTTCCATTGATAAGCACAACAATCACAGGCGTCCCTGTGTCTGCAATTGCCCTGATTAAATCTTCCTGGACTCCTGGAAGATTGAGATTGCATCGATCCCTGTTTTCACCTTCTGTTTCAGCAGAATTTCCCATCACAAGAATCGCAACATCTGCCTTCGCAGCAGCATTAACTGCCTTTGAAAAACCTGATTTATCCTTATCATTAACCCTGCAGCCCTCAGCAAAATACACCCTTGTCCTTTTTGAAACGCTATTTTTTATTCCTTCAAAAACACTCACAACCTTTATTCCAGAGCCGCTGTATCCACCAAGTCGTATCGCATCTGCATTTGGTCCTATAACAGCAATGGAACCAATGTCTTTTGATAGTGGCAATATTCCATTATTTTCCAGTAGAACCATACATTGTTCAGCCACCTTAAGGGCAAATTGCCTGTGTTGGTCGCAATCACAGATTAACGATGCCTGTGCAGGGTCTGCATAAGGATTTTCAAAAAGTCCAAGCCAGATTTTGCCCTTCAATACCCTTTCCACTACACGGTCAACAGTTGCCTCAGAAACCCTTCCTTCCTTTACAAGTCGTGCAAGATGTGAAAAACATGAAGACGCAGGAATTTCAATATCAAGCCCTGCCTCAAGAGCAAGTTTTCCTGCCTCAGCCACTGTTGAAGCAACCCTGTGGCTTCCATACAAACCCCACACACTTCCATAGTCAGACACAACAAATCCTTCAAAACCCCACTGGTTTCTTAAAACATCTGTAAGAAGCCACCTGTTTGAAGAAGATGGGATGCCATTAATTGAGTTATATGCCGCCATCAATGACCACGCCTTTGCTTCCATAATACTGGCTTTAAAGGCAGGGAAAAATACCTCTCTTAAAATTCTTTCTGAAAAAAATACTGCGCTACTATCTCTTCCGCCATCTCCAGCAAAATCAGCAGCAAAATGCTTCGGGGTCGCAATTACCTTTTCGCTCTGCAATCCCTTGATGAATGCAACAGCCATTTTAGAAGTAAGATACGGGTCTTCTCCATAGGTTTCTTCCACCCTTCCATGTCTTGCGTCTCTTGCAATGTTGATTGTGGGCGATAGTGCCTGGTGAATTCCTCTTGATCTTGTTTCCTTTCCAATAATTTTTGCTACCTGATACATCATATCAGGGTCCCAACTGCTTGCCAGAGCGATTGACTGAGGAAAACTCGTTGATTTTTTTGCCATACATCCATGAATGCATTCATCGTGAATAATCACTGAAATTTTTGAACTGCTTTCTTCTAATGCAATTTTTTGTATTTCATTGGAAATTCTTGTTCCCTCCTCTGGACCAAATGGTCTTAAAATGGGACTAACCTGTCCTGCACCATTTTTTAACCGAGCAATTGCTTTCTCCTTTGAAAAATGCTCCTTTTCAAGTAATTCATTCCTCTCAATGCAGGTCAACTGTGCCACCTTTTCTTCAATACTCATTTTTCCAAGAATTTTTTTAATCCTTTCATCCATAGTCCCCCCTGATAAATTTTTTGGTTTATTCAATTTTTCACTCACAAGGTTTAACATATTGAAAAAATTTGTCAAGGGTAGAATTGAAAAATGAAAAACAAAGTTTTTTATAACAAAAAATACCAGGGTTGCTATCTAGGTCTGAAATTGCCTTTGGGGTTAGGTTTGTGGTTTTTCTGGAAACTTGAATGTATCTTTATTTTGCTCCCACCAGGGATGTTTTTTCTGGGAATTTAAGTCTGTTTTTACTTGCCTTTTGTGTTTTCCCTCATATAATCAGAAAGAACTTTTGTAAATTGAGATTTAATTTTATATTTACCCAAAGATTTGTCATAAGTATAATGAATTTCTGTAATCTCTCCTGCATAATAACTGATAGAAACAACCTCTAAATCCTTCTCAGTAGTTTGAAAAAGAAGTTCACCATCTGTGATTAGTTTTTGTGTAAATTCTTTCCCATTCCATCTCCAAATTTCTATTACTCCTCTCATTGCAGTATATTCTGTTCGAGAAAATATAAGTTCTAAAAACCCATCTCCATCTATATCTTTAGCACCAAAAACATACCATGGATATTCAATTTTTTCTTTTTTTAAAGTTGTAGGTAAAAAATTTATATCAAACAAGTTCCCGTATCCCTTACTTTCCCACATTTTTTTAATTTCAAAAATAGCAACCCTGGCTCTATCATAAAATCTTTCATCAGCAACCTTTTTACCATCTTTTTCTATCCAGTAATCATGTGGGGAAGTGTAATAGGCAACTATAATCTCTTCTTTTCCATCTCTGTTCATGTCAGCAGTAATAATTCCTTTTTTAGTCTCATATGTGATTTTAACAGGATTAATATTAAGTCGTTAGAACGATATCTTATTACTGGAATTTCTGCTATTATTGAACCATGAGGAAGAAGTTTGAGAATTTCTCTTCCAACATCTTCAAAACTATAACTAATTTATACGATTGACATATTTAATTACATCAGTATATCCTTCTGTATTCTTGAAATCTTCTGGCAAATCTTGTTTCAAATAGTAATCCTTAAATTTTTCAAGAATCTCTTTACTTTTAGCAGATAATTCAGGTTTTTCTAAGTAATTCTTCAGTTTTTCTACTATATTTAAGACCTGTTTATTCATTTCCCCGTATATCTCTTTTTTGTTTTCCATCTTTTCTATCCTTGGAAAGAATTTACTCCATACATCCCATAAAAATTGCATAACTATTACTTTTTCTTCTTGTGGTTTTTTGGATTCCTCTAAAAATTTTAGAGCTTCATTTATAGCATCTTTCTCCTGGTGAAAATTTATGTTTTCTAAATAAGAGAAAATTCCTCTTATCATACGGCCTTTCAAAGATTCTCGCATTTTGTTTTGATATTTGTGAAAATATAAATAACTTTTTAAAAGCGTATCCGAATTTGTTTTAATATCTGAAAAAATAGAGGCAAAAATCCACGCTGATGATTCTGGTTCAATTTTATCTATTTCTACACCTAAAAGATATGCTTTCTCTTGCTGTGGAGCAAGAATTTCCCAAAATTCCTTTGCTTTTTTCTCCCATATCTTATCATACATATCAAGTTCTTCTTTATATCGTTCTGCTTGTTCTTTATCCTTTGGGTTTTTTACATCAAAACTCGGTCCTACAGATTGCCAATATTTTATACTAATTTCTTTGCGTTTAGCATCTATTTCTTTTAATTCCAGATATCTATTCCATTCTTCTTCTGTAAGAATTTGTTTAATGTTTTTTTCCACATCTGTAATATTTGAATCTTCACACCAACATAAGTTCTCTCTAAACAAAGATAAAAAATGAAAATTAAAAGATGCCATGAGTAAAATTGAACTAAAAAATAAAATTAATTTCAACATTTTTTACCTCCTCCTCTTCTATTCATGAAATTCTTTATTTCTCCAAATATTATAAAGGAAATTACATAAACAAAAACTGGTACAATGAAAAGATGAAAAAAAGATTCTTTGGGAATAAAAAAACTTACAGCATAAGCAGGTAATAATGAACATAAACCTAAAAATAAAATGTAAAACAATAAAGTAAGAATTTTCTTTAATGATAGAGAAATTTTTTGTACAGTTTTTAAAGTGCCAAACAATAAACCAGAAACAATACCCCCAAATACTCCGAAATAAGAAACCCAACCTACAAAATCACTTATAAAATATTCATTTAGTTCATCTGAGTCAAGTAAAATAATTGTTTCAAAAAATGATACGAGCAAAACTGAAAAAAATACAGGTATAAAGAAGTAATACCCAAAATTTTTTTCCTGTATCAAGACATGTTTAAGAAATATCACAGACAAAATGAAAAACCAAAAATGTTTCCAGAAGAAAACTTTTGTAAGATTTATGATATGGGAGTGCGATTCAAAAATCATGGGCATTATTGTTAAAGAATAGTCTAACCCAAATAAACCCAAACTAATTACAAATATAATAATACCTTTCTCTTTTATAATTCTTCTATCTCTCTCTATGAACCACCAACTAATAACATAGGAGAATCCTGCAGTAAGAAATAAAACAATAAACGTTAACATACGCATTTTTTCCACCCATTCCAAAAAATAACAATTTCTTTTTGTTCATATCCTTTTATAAAAACTATGGAGAATACAACTTCCTTTCTTGTTGAGACATTCTTTGGTCACGAGGTGTACAATACTTATTATGATATTTCAGGTGATCTTGATCCGACATTATATTCCAATATGTGTCATTCCCAAAAAGTCTAACTTCTGCATTTTCATAAGCAACTTCAGGAACTCCATCACATCTTATCCTTTGAATATCAGAAATCACCCCGTCCCAATTATCATAAGGAATAACTACGTCAAGATAAGGAAAATCCATATATTGGATGCCTATCATTTGAGAGCAATTATTAATAATTTGTATACTGCTCCCCATTAAGGGTAGATGGAAAATAAGGTAGAATAGAGTGATCTGAAATGGGGCAGCAGGACAACATCACATCCTTTTTTATAAAATCACCTCATACTATTTCCCATCTTTATAAAATTATCTCATACTACCCCCCTCTTTATAAAAGAGGGGCTGGGGAGATTTCTTAAAATCCCCCTTTGTCCCCCTTTTGTAAAGGGGGAGAACGAGATGAGGGCTTTTATAAAGGGGAAATATGAAAAAAATTTCACAAAGGGGAAAATTAACTCCCCTCTTTATAAAAGAGGGGCTGGGGGAGATTTCTAAATCCCCCTTAATCCCCCTTTTGTAAAGGGGGACATGGAAGAAGGAATTTTGTAAGGGGGAAAATTAAAGGAGGAATTTGTAAAGGGTGAGTATACTGCTCCTCATTATGCTATAATAAAGTAAATGTGGAAAAGTTTATGCAATGGAAACCCTTAGGAAAAGGTCTGTTTGCGGGCACAAAAACAGTTGAAATCCGTTCTATCTGTATACCTGATGAAGATGGTAATCTGAAAAGGCGAAGGACAACAAGTTGCTGGAATCCTGCAAATCCTAAATTTTCAAAAACCCCTGCAATTGGTCGACTGATTAAGGATGAATCAGGTAAAATAGGGATACTGGTAAGCGGAAAACATGGAACACACATCAAAATTGGAAAATTTGCAAGTGCTATTCCGTTCGTATTTATTGCAATCAATTGCATTGCAAAAAAACCAAGAGCAATGTTATTAAAGGACTTACCTGTTGAATTATACTCTGAGGGAAACCTAATTTTTGCAAGAGAAAAATGAAACGAAAACTTATTTTATGCATCAAAAGAGAAACAGGGAGGAAAAATGGAGGAGAAAAAAGTGTATAAGTGTGAAAGTGATATTTTGTGCGGGGTAAACAGGCCAAAAGACACTGCAAATATGACTGACTTTGAAAAAAAGCATGTTCCTGTCATCACTGCGCCGGATAAGGTAAAAAGAGACGAAGAATTTGAAGTGACAGTTGAGGTTGGAAAACTTGTTCCGCACCCAAATGAACCAGGCCATTTCATTCAGTGGGTTGAACTGTACAGTGGAGATACATTCCTCGCACGGGCATATTTCAATGGTGGTTCTGCATCTCCAAAGGTCACATTCAGGGTGAAACTTTCTCACAGCCATGGATTTCTCAAGGCATGGGAAATGTGTAATCTCCACGGGCTGTGGCAGGGTGAAAAACCAATTGAAATTGTTGACTGAAAGGTGAAAAATGGCAACCAAAATCCTGGTGCTGTACTACAGTATGTATGGAAATGTGTTTCAGATGGCGCAGGAAGTGGTAAAAGGAATTCAACAGGTGCAGGATGCTCACCCACTCTTAAGAAAGGTGCCTGAACTTCTTCCTGAAAGCATAATTCAAGGCAATTCAGACATCAAAAAGGCGCAAGAACTTCAAAAGGATGTACCTGTTGCAACCCTTGATGATTTGAAAGAATGTGACGGGCTTTTGATAGGGACTCCCACAAGATTTGGAAATATGTGCAGCCAGATGAGAAACTTTCTTGATAAAACAGGTCCATTATGGCTTAAAGGAGCACTCATTGGAAAACCTGCTGGTATTTTCACATCTTCTGTTTCTCTTCACGGTGGACAGGAAACAACCTGCCTGGCAACGATGCTTACTCTTTTGCACCACGGTATGGTAATTGTGGGAATTCCTTCAAGTAACCCGGATCTTATGAAAACAAACTCAGGCGGTACACCATATGGAGCAAGCCATGTTGTTGGAATGGAGGAAAATTTCAGGCCACTTTCTGAAGAAGAAAAAAAATTGTGCAACTTTTTAGGTAAAAGGGTTGCTGAGATCGCAAAAAAATTAAAAACTAACTGTTGAAAGGAGGTATTTTAATGAAAAAAATGACAGAAGCAAATTTGAAGGCAGCGTTTGCTGGTGAAAGTCAGGCGCACATGAAATATCTCATTTTTGCGAAGAAAGCAGAAGAAGAGGGAAAGAAAAATGTAGCAAGATTGTTTGAAGCCATTGCTCTTGCTGAACAGGTTCATGCAACAAATCACCTGAAGGCGCTCGGTGAAGTCGGAGATACAGTAGAAAATCTCCAGACAGCGATATCAGGAGAAACTTACGAAGTAGAAGAAATGTATCCTGCGTTTGATGCAGTTGCAAAATTGCAGGAAGAAAAAGCAGCGCAAAAAAGCATCAATTATGCAATTTCTGCTGAAAAGGTTCACGCAGGGCTGTATGTAAAAGCAAAACAGGCAGTTGAATCAGGCACAGATATTGAAATTGGTAAAATTTCCATATGCAAAATGTGTGGCTGGACCATTGAAGGTGATGCGCCTGATCGATGTCCGCTCTGTAATGCAGGCAAAGAATATTTCAAAACATTTTAACAATAACTGATTAAAAGGAGGAAAATATGTGTGGATGCTGCTGTTGTGGTTCCAGAAAGAAAGAGAAAAAAGAGTATGAATGTGCGGTTAATACGGACAAATGCCCAAAAAAGACAGTGGACGAAGGTGAGCCAGTACCAGTTTGCTGCGGCAAACCCATGAAACCAGCAAAGTAATTCACTGAATTGATTAAAACAGGTGAATACACCTTCTTGTGTTGATAGGAAATACAAATGTCAGATTGACGGGCAGGTATATCATTTTGTGCTGCGGAGTCCTGAAAATCTCAGCAAGAGACCTGTACTGCTGATAACTATTGCTGCTGACTGCCATCATACATTGAATCATCCTGACTACAACATCATTTCAAATGTATTTCTTGCTGCAGGACATCGTGTTATAGGTTTTGACCTGCCAAACCATGGCGAGCATATAGACAATTATGGTGAAGGTCTTGGTGGCTGGGCAAATGCAATTTCTGATGGTGTGGACATTTTTGAAAAAATCAGAAAAATCGGTTCATCAATCATTGATTTTGCCATTAAAGAAAAACTTGCCTGGGAAAATACCATTGTTATGACAGGTGTTTCCCGTGGTGGACTTTCAGCCATGCATATCATGGCTTATGATGAACGTGTGTATGCAGCAGTTGTTCATGCTCCGTGTACTGACTTAGGAAAAATCAGAGAGTTTAAATCCCTGAAAGATAATCCTGTTATTGCCTCTTCAAACGTTATAAATCTTGTTAACCGGCTTGCAAACAGGTTTTTACTCATCACAATTGGTGAAAAAGATCCAAGGGTTGATGAAAAATCATGTCTTGAATTTTACGCAAGGTTATTCGCCACATCAGATACAATAAAGCCCTCTATTTTTATTCTTGAGGGTGAAACCCACGGAAACACTGCTTTCAATGACGCAGCATACATTGCTGGCGCATCCTTTCTTTTGGAAAAAATCTCCCTGAGAATAAAAAGAAAGGTCAACGATTGACCTTAAGATACGGGTCCTGGTGCTGAAGATAATTTTTGATGTAATCTTCTATTGCCTGCTCAAGGGTAAAAAGATTTTCTTGGTATCCTGCTGCGCGCAATTTTGATATGTCTGCCTGAGTAAAATACTGGTATGAATTTTTTATTGATTCTGGCATTTCAATATACTGAATGTTTTCTCTTTTCCCAAGGGTTTTAAATGCTATTTTCACAATGTCATTAAAACTTCTTGCTTTGCCAGTCCCAATATTGAAAATTCCATTGATTGCTGAATGAAAATAGATGAACAGTGTCATTTTCACGGCATCCTTTACATAAATAAAATCACGTTTTTGCTCACCGTCCGGGGAATCCTTCCTGTAAGATTTAAAAAGTTGCGCTGTACCTGTTTTCAGGATTTCAAAGTATTTTTTCACAACGACGCTTTTCATTTCTCCCTTATGGTACTCATTCGGACCAAAAACATTAAAAAATTTCAGTCCTGCAATTTTACTGAGCAGTTGATTCTTGTAAGCCCACAGGTCAAAAAGGTGTTTGGAATAACCATAACGATTCAATGGTTTCAGCAAATGTAGTTTTTCTTCATTGTCTGAAAACTCTGGACCATTTCCATAGGTGGCTGCTGATGATGCATAAATAAACCTGCAATTTCGTGCATTTGCCCATATTGCAAGTTTTTTTGTGTAGTGGTAATTGTTTTCAAGTAAAAAACTGAAGTCCTTTTCTGTGGTATCTGAACATGCTCCCATATGAAGGATACCTGAAATACAACCATTGAAAGTACCTTTTTCAAGTTTTAAGATGAACTCGTCTCTGTCAAAAATATCAGCAAATTTAAGATTTACAAGGTTTTTCCATGATTCAGATTGACCGGGTATATCAACTACAATAATGTCATCTATTCCCATTTCATTCAACTGCCATACAAGAGCACTTCCAATAAAACCCATTCCACCTGTAACAATATGGTACTTTTTCATGATTTTCAGATACCCCTCACCACAGTGGTCAACACATATTTCTCATTGAAGGCATAAGAATAATGAACATTCCTCACTTTTTTTCCTGAATGAAACAATTCCAGGTTATCACCATCCCACAAAATTTCAATATCATTAAAGTACGTTTTTTTCTGAATATTTTCTGGAAGTGTCTTCCAGAATGTTTCTTTCATTGAAAATCCAATTGAAAAATAGATTTCTTTTTCTTCAGGAAAGCTTTTCCTTTCACGCTGTGTGTAAATTTTTTTCAAAAATCTCTGCCCATGACGTCTCAGGGCAATGTTAATTCGAGCCCTTTCAAGAATATCAATCCCCACAGCAAGTTTTTTATCTGCCGAAGATAATACCTTTGGACTTCTGGTACTTGCCTTTTTTGTCTGCATATGACTTTTCGCACTCGCCTGTTGCCTTTAAGAATATGACCTGGCATATTCCTTCGCCAGCATAAACCCTGCCTGGCACAGGTGTGAGGTTTGCTATCATGATAGTAATATGGCCTTCCCATTCAGGTTCAAGTGGCGTGACATATACCACAATTCCTGACCGGGCATAACTTGATTTTCCCTGGCAAATCCCAAGCACATTTCTTGGTATTCTGAAATATTCTACGCTTCTCCCCAGAACAAAACTTCCTGGCGGTATTTCACAAACTTTCCCGGTAAAATTTTTGAAAGAACCAGGATCAGGGTTTTTCGGGTCTATGGTATTGCTTCCTGTAAAAACTTTGAATTCATCAGCAAGCATAAAGTCATAACCGTAAGAAGAAACCCCATAACTCATCACACCTTTTTTTACACTTGATTCAAAAAAGGGCTCAATCAATCCCTTTTTTGCGTTTCTTTTAATCCATTTATCAGGTAGAACCATTTTTTATCTTATATCCACAACAATTCCGTGATGAAAATAAATAATGTGAGTTCTGTTATTTTTTCTATAAGCCCATGATTGATAAACCTTTCCATTGATAATCAATTCATGCTGTAACTCAGGTTCTCCCCAGCTTGCAATAACTTCTTCCATCGTCATTCCGTAGATAACCCTGTGCTGATCGATTGCCCTGACAACAGCAACTTTATTCATTGGATAATCAGTAATCATACTCCTGCCTTCTCTTTCAGCCCTGAAACCAGGATGAATCGCACAACCAGTAAAAACAATCGCAAATCCAATGAATAGCACACTTATTATCTTTTTCATGATTTTTCCTTTTGGGTTATTTTATCAAATTTTAAAAAACAGTCACTTTCTCAAAACGAGCCAGGCAAAAAATGCTGCTCCAAAACCATTATCAATATTGACAACAACAATCGGCGCGCAACTATTCAGCATCGTGAGAAGCGGTGCAAATCCTTTCAAATTTGTTCCATAACCAACAGAAGTCGGCACTCCAATCACGGGTTTCCCGGTCATTCCTGCAATGACACCAGGTAAAGCCCCTTCCATCCCGGCTATCACAATCAAAATCTTACACTGATTAAGTTTCTTCAAATGTGGCACAATCCTGTGAATGCCGCTGACGCCAACATCATAAATTCTCTCAACTCCTTTACCGAGTATCTCAAGTGTCACAGCTGTTTCTTCTGCAACAAAATAGTCAGAAGTTCCAGCGCACAGCACCGCAACTTCTTTTTTCCTTTGTTTGTTTATTGGTTTGCCAGTAAGAATTCTCGCGCTTTCATGATAAACAAGTTCTGGATATGTTTTCAGGATTTCATCAACCTTTTCTCTAGAAATCCTGGTAATGATAAAATTTTTGTATTTGCCTGAAAGTTCTCTGATAATGGAGACAAGATGGTCAACACTTTTTCCTTCACCATACACAACTTCAGGAAAGCCAACCCTTAATGTTCTGTGATGGTCTATTTTTGAGTGTCTGAGATCTGAAAATGGTAAAATTTTTAACTGTTCAAACACATCGTCAAAAGAATAGTGACCATTTTTAAATTTTCGAAGTATCTGGTAAAGTTCTTCTTTTTCCATAATGTTATATTTTACAGTATCTGCCTGTGTTCGTAAATTTATGGAAATTTTTTTGAGTTTGGTTAAAATAATACCATGACCAAAAGAGAAATAGTTATAAATGCGATTAACCATCGGCAGGGACCAACGGTTCCATATTTTATAGGTTTCACCCACAGGGTCAGGCTTCAAATGGCGCAATACTATAATGACCCTGAATTTGAGCGCAAGATTGGTAATTATTTCTGTCAGTGATTATATGGTTGCACCTGCTCATTCCATACCATATGGAGCAAAACCTGAAAATATTGCAGCAATGATAGAGGTACTTCAACATCAATAGGCAGGTAACTATGAATGGAAAACAGAGAAGTCTTGCAGTATTAAACCATCAAAATTTTGATAGATATCCATTGTTTGACATCCTTACCAATGATGCTGCAATCGAATATTATGCAGGGAAAAAGTTAACAGTGGAAAACGGGAAACAGGTTGTTCACGCTGCCTTAGACAATATGGTTGATGCAACAAGATGGATTATTATGTACCCGCAGAAGGAAGAAAAAATCATCGCAGAAGATGGAACAATTATTGAACAGAAAAGATGGACTGCGTGGTATCACAGAAGATTTACTCTCAATCTTGATGATGTGGTAAAAAATATCAAAAATGAGATTGAGTATTTTTCAAATCCAGAAAATATTGAAAAAGAAGCCATTGCTCTTGACGCGAGAATTGAGCAACTTGTACAAATAAGAGATGAATTCAACAATATATTTCTTTTTGGAAATTACCTGATTAAAACAGGCATTCAGCTTTATGCAGGTATCGGACTTGAGTTATTTTCATACCTCATCACTGATTATCCTGACATTTTTGACCAGTGGATGAATCTTGGAACTGAATTTAAGGTACAGGTTATCAACAGGGCAAAGAATGTTTCTGAGTTTCCTGCCATTTTTGACTGTGAAGACCTTGCTTCAAAAAATGGTCCACTTTTTTCTCCTGAGATTATGAAGAAATATTTTTATCCCCATTTAGAAAAACTTGTTGATGTCTATCATAAAAAGAATGTAAAATTCATTTTTCATACAGATGGCAATGTCATGCCAATCCTTGACAACCTGGTGGCAACTGGAATTGACGGACTCAATCCTCTTGAAGTAATCGCAGGTATGAATCTGAAAGAAATAAGAAAAAGACACAAAGATTTAATCATGCTTGGAGGTATCGATTGCAGTCAACTTCTACCATACGGCACACGCGAGCAGGTTCGTCAGGCAACAATTCAGGCGATACAGGATGGGGGTCCATGGTACTTTCCTGGCTCAAGCACAGAATTACATGATAATATCCCGCTGGACAATATCAGGGTAATGGTGGATACTATAAGGGAAACAAGACTATAAACCATATCTGTGTTTATTTCGTCAAACATTGACACATGGGAATGAAAAAATATTATTTCATTATGGTGCTGCTTGTATGCCTCTGCGGATGCAGTGTTTCTTATTATGAAAAGAGCGCTGACAGAGAGGTTTCTTCCATTTTAAGGGAAAAACAGCAACCTGCTGAAAAAGGGAAAATCAAAGATTCTGGTTTGGTAGATGAGACCAGACATGAAACAATTTTTCTTAACTTAAAGGATGCCCTTATTCTTGCAGCAAAAAGCAACCGCGAATATCAGACTGCAAAGGAAGACGTGTATCTTTCAGCCCTTTCTCTGACATATCAGCGTTATCTCTACGGCGTTCAGAGAGACGCATCTGGCTCAGTAGAATGGAATTCTGCTTCTGGACAAGATATAGTTTCTGGAAATCTCAATCTTTCCCTTGTGAAGTGGCTCGCCCAGGGAGCACAAATTACATTTGATATCGGTCAGTATCTGACAAAATATCTCACAGGTTCCAAGGAAAACATCTATCAAACTGCATTGAGTTTAAATATATTTCAACCATTATTTCAGGGTGCTGGACGCCTGGTTGCCCAGGAAAATCTCGTTCAGGCAGAAAGAAATGTTGTCTATCAAATAAGGTCCTTCCTCAGATATCAGAGAAGTTTTTCAGTCCAGGTTGCCCAGAAATATTTCAACATTATTCTTGCGCAAAACAATCTGGACAATTACTGGAAGAATTATGTCTTTCTAAAAGATACCAGGGAAAGAGTGGAAATGCTGGCGGCTGCTGGAAGGATTCCACCCCTTCAAGCAGACCAGGCACGACAGAATGAATATCGTGCATACCAGCAGTGGATACAGGCAGGTAACAACTACAAACAGCAGGAAGATGAATTCAAAATATTCCTCGGTCTTTCACCAGAAACTGTTATTGTACTTGATAAAAAAGCATTGGAACTATTTTTAGAAAATGGGTTAAATCCGATCGACATTAACACAGAAACCGCCATAGAGTATGCCTTGAGCAACAGACTTGACCTGATGACTTATTCAGATTATGTTGGCGATGCTGAAAGAAATCTTGCTATCGCTAAAAATTTACTCAGAAGTAGAATTGACTTCTCCGGCACAGTTTCTTCATCAACAGAAGAAAAATCAACATTTGACCTTGAATTGAAACAACCCTCCTACTCAGCAGGCATAGATTTTGAATTGCCTACCGGAAAAATTTCAGACAGGAATAGATATAAGCAGGCATTGATTAACTTTGACAGAAAAAAGAGGGATTTTACGCTGAAGAGGGAGAACATAAAACTTGAAATCTTAAATTCTATAAGAGACCTTGAAGAAGCATACCAGAGTTACATTGTGCAGAAAAACAGTTTACAACTTGCAACAAGAAGGGTTGAAAGTACAGATTTAATGCTTCAGGCAGGCAGAGCAACAACAAGAGATTTACTTGAAGCACAGGAATCGTTTCTGAGTGCAAAAAATTCTCTGTCTTCAGCAATTGTCAATTACCTGTTATCCTACCTTGAATTTCTCAAAAACACAGAACAACTACAACTTGACAACAATGGTGTCTGGAAAGGAGACCTGTAT
>ERZ795060.2487-NODE-2487-length-18652-cov-3.740926_pt1 | contig 18652 bp, 16 predicted proteins | sample MGYA00375144_ERZ795060 | MGnify/ENA primary metagenome ERZ795060 (study PRJEB30189, sample SAMN05720157) | activated sludge metagenome | isolation source: anaerobic digester from wastewater treatment plant | place: Japan | collected 2015-05-15 ...
CCGGGATTATGTCCGTTTGCTCGCGCGTTCATCAATGCTGCCGTAGCGCAAAAGGATGTGGCCTCTGTCATAACAACCACATCCTGCGATCAGATGCGCCGGGCTGCTGACCTGATTTCACTTCACTCGGACAAGATTGTCTTTGCAATGAATGTGCCTCACACCTGGCAGACGACGGCAGCACAGCGGATGTACATTTCCGAACTGCAACGGTTGGCGCAGTTTTTGGTTAGACTCGGTGGGAAGACGCCATCATCAGAGCATCTTATACAGATAATGATCGAGTATGACGCAAAACGTGCAGAGATCAGAGATGCAGCAGGTTTACTTAGACCAAGTGACTATGCAAAACTGATAGCTGAGTTTAATATGACAGGGCAGGTCAGTGTCGAACAGGCAAGTTATACTCCTTCAGGTGTTCCAGTAACTCTGATCGGCAGTCCGATGATGCAGCAGGATATGATACTTTTCGATGTAATAGAACAATCAGGTGGTTACGTGGCGCTGAACGGCACAGAAAACGGTGAACGCACACTGCCTGCTCCATTGGACCGCCGCACAGCGAGAGAAGACCCGATAACAACGCTTGCGGATGCTTATTTCGGCAGCATACCCGATGCTTTCCGGCGTCCGAATAGCGGACTGTATCAGTGGATGAAGAAGGAAATCGGCAAAAGGGGCATCAGAGGTGTTATTCTCAGGCGTTATGTATGGTGCGATACCTGGAGCGCTGAAGCACACCGGATGAGTGAGTGGCTCGATGTCCCGTTTCTCCATCTGGATGTAAGCGATGACCACGGAGACAGCATCCGAACAAAGACCAGGCTTCAAGCGTTTATCGAGATGCTAAAATGAAACAACTGCTGAAACAAATCACGCTGGAAGAGTGGGATAAGCATTACAAAGAACTGCGTGCATCAGGGCTTAAAGAACCTTGGTACGGCGGGCCAATCAGCAGGCATGTAGAAGACGGCGACCTGCGGCTTCTCAGATTGGTCTATGATCCTTCTCCGGCTGCCCTCAGGCTTTGGAACTTCCTGCTTACTGAAGAAGACAGGCTTAGAGAGTATCGGGCAGCAGGTAAGAAGCTGATCGGGACGATGAAAGACCTGGGGACTGTTCCGGTGATGGTCTACACATTGCCGAATGCCGTGGCATTTTATCCGGATGGCGCTTGGTGGATTCCATGCGTGATGGAAATGAGCGAAGGGTTGTTCGCAGTAGCCGATTCATTGGGGTTGGATGAATCATTCTGCCCTGTGCGGGCAATGATAGGCGCATTCATCACAGAAGCTCATTTTCCCATACCAGACCTCTTGATATCGAGCGTTGGGGCAACCTGTGATGATTTCTCAGCCATAGCGCAACGGTTGGAAGGATTAGGACATCCGATCTTGTGGTGGGAAATCCCTAACCGACGCAATCCTGATAAAGATGAGGCTGATGTTGAGCTTCCTGGTGGATTCGTTGCTCCAAAAAGTCAAGTAGAGCAGGTAAAAAGTGAGCTTGAGCGAATCAGACTGGTTCTTGAACAGCTTTGCGGCGGGAAGCTCAATGATGAAGCGCTGTCAGTTGGAATCAGGACTGCCAACAAGGTAAGAAGCGTACTTAATGAGCTTCGTAGCACTGTCTATACTGCTCCTATCTGCCCGATGCCTGCGCTTGAGATGCTGATTTCTGAGATGCTGGCAATCCACTTCTGTTCAGATAGAGATGAAGCCTTTGAGGTGCTATCTGAAGTGCTGGCAGAAGCTCGCCATAGAGTGAGTGAAGGGATTGGAGTGCTGCCGGAAGATGCAGTACGGGTTTTCTGGGTGAATCCGGTCGCAGATCTAAGAGTGATGAACCTCCTTGAACGGTGCGGCGGACGGATTTGCGGAACGGACTACCTGTTTACACATGCACTGGATACAATACCGGAGGATCTTCCACCAATGGAAGCGCTTGCCCGAATGGCACTTGCTGATCCAATGGTTGGCAGTACTTTTGATCGTGTAATGCGTATATGCCATGATGTAGAAAGGTTCGGGGCAGAGGCGGTTATAGTTTCACGGATTCCTGGAGCCAGCCACTGCGCTACTGAAGGCATGGTCATAGCAGAATATATAAAGGAACAGCTTGGGATACCTGTTGTGGAAATAGAAGTGCCGCCTATTACAGACTCGATGCGCCCTACCCTTTCCACCAGAATAGAAGCTTTAATAGAAACAGTAAGAGAACGGAGAAAGTAATGCTTGGTGTTGGTATAGATGCCGGATCAAGGGCAACTAAAATCGTGTTAATGGATATCGATAGCCTGGAAGCGGTTGCCTCCGGTTCAATAGAACAAGGAATAAAACACAATGATCTGGCAATGGAACTGTTAGACCGGCTTTTAGTTGACAACGGCTTCACTAAATCGGACATAGCAAGAGTTGTAGCAACCGGATACGGAAGAAATGCCATAAGTATTGCAGACACGACCATCACTGAGATAACCTGCCATGCCCGTGGAGTCATTCACGTGGTTCCAGAAGCCAGAACCGTAGTTGAGATCGGCGGGCAGGATAGTAAGCTTCTCAAGCTCACCGAGCAGGGCACTGTACAGGATTTTGCTATGAACGACAGATGTGCTGCAGGTACGGGAAGATTCCTTGAGGTTATTGCATCACGGCTCGGAGTCAGATTGGAAGACCTTGGAGAAATGTCGGCAAAAAGCATCAGCCCGGCATCTATCAGCAGCATGTGCATCGTCTTTGCTGAAACGGAGATTATAGGACTCTTAGCAAGCGGCACTGCACCCGAAGACATCGTTGCAGGAGTTCAAAACTCGATAGCAACACGCATCGCCACTATGGCAGGAAAAAGCATAACTCCGCCAGTGGTATTTACCGGCGGGGTTGCGATGGTTTCCGGTATGGACCGAGCGCTGGAACATGTCCTCAGCTATCCTGTCAAAATAGCTCCGAATCCTCAAATGACCGGCGCTCTAGGTGCGGCTATCCTGGCATCATCACAAGCAAGGAAAAGCTAACCTCCAGGCCCAATGACTTCTACTCTTGTGCCGATGGGTGTAGAGTGGTAAAGTTTGCGTGCATCGTGCAAGGTCAGCCTGTTGCATCCTGAGGATGCAGGCTGGCCTAAATATTTATACAAGTTAGGGCTGGTTGCATGGATAAAATGCCCTCCGTGATAACGCATAGCGTAAGGCATTTCCACATTGAACAGTGTTGACCAATGCAGCCTTGATTTTGTCAGCACACTGAATACTCCGGCATGGTCATGCGGTGATGGGATATGACTACCTGACGGTCTCCAATTGTAGCTTTGTGATGAACTGGATATATATGCCTCTATGATCCTATAATTCTTCTGAACGTACAATCTCTGATTCTCTCTAGAGGACAAATCCAGATATATTCCATCCGCCAGCCGATTTGCCAATGTGGCAGGTCTAAACCCATATCTTCGTTTTGCTTCAGTGACTTGCTGGCCTGCTGAGTTATAGCCTTTAACTCTTATGGTGAATTTGACTGAATCTATCCAAGGCACAGTCCATTCTACTGAACGTTGCCTTGCCGGCACGCTTTCGGCAATTGTATATGAGAAACTACCCCGAGACTCTGTCCCAAGCGGTGTTCTTTCTCCATCCGCAACTACACTTACACTTGTTACACCAGATGCTGTCCAGGCTATCCTATATATCTCTCCTTCAAGCATTGCAGCCCGATTTGGGCCGGTAATTGATATGCTTTGGCCAAATGCAGCCTCCGCAAACAATAAAGCAAGTATAACCAGTATATTTAACAGCTTCATGGCTTCATATAACTATTGATCAATTGCTAGCTACACGCGGCGAAGTAATATAAACAACTCGATTCCGCGCATCATAATGAACCGAACCACCAACAGACTGCGCGGCAGCCCTTACTGGGGCATACGTGCGACCTTCACATATAATAGGTGCAGCGCTGAGATGAAGCGTTCTAACCTCACTACCCGCGCCTGTTCTCACTGCATTATTGTATGCATATATTCGCACCGTCCTTGACCCAACTGCCACTCGGACAGTCCGCTGATGCTCTGGAAACTGTGCATAAAAAGCCTGTTCATTCTGCATCCAGACTACGGTTCCGCCAAGGCGCTCCAGAATCTCTCTTGCAGCTAAATAAGTCCTCCCATTGCATATAAACCCACGGTTCTCTGTTTCTTGACCGTCTATTATTACCCGTACAGTAGGAAATGTGCCGCATCCTTCTAAAGTCACAGCCGGTGTGTCTGCCCATTCATCGAAAGGTTGCTCTTCCTCTTGAGCAGCAACAAATGTGAGTGCAAGAAGCAACATCACAATAAACAATGTTCGCTGCATAAACATGCTAACCATCCTTTTCTGCCTGTTTATGTATTCGGATTCTGGCCTATCAGGTCTCCTACTGTCAATCCCTGTGGAGCAGCAACTTGCTCACCTTGAGACTCTTCTTCTGCATTTCCACTGGTAGGCGAAACTTCTAACGGCGCCTTACTTTTTAGCAGTTCAGCTACCTCATCAAATCCTTCTTTAGCCTTCTCTCCTGATATGGGATCCAGTCTGTAGAGCAAACTCGTGAACTCACCAGCATGCACAAGTTCCTCAAGTGCTATGTCATAGAGTACCTTCCTTGCATCTTCGTTGCTAGTTGCGTCCATATGAGCCAAGTAAAGATGCACAGCCTCCAGTTCTGCTGCAATGTCCAGCATAATCGCCCTTACTAACTCTGTGTGTGTCATTTCTCGGGACACTAACCCAGAAAATGGATTCACAAACTCAGGCATAGATACTTCCTCCAATGGCTTAGATGACCTTCGGCAGTAACCTGCCGTCAAATGGCAAATACCCAAAATCCTGTCGAGCCACACTCGTTGTTTACAAAGATAAGGTTACTTAGCCAACTCAGCCCGAAGCGCTTTGGTAAGCTCGGGTAAGGGCGTCATGTTGTGCTTAGAAAAGCGTTTGGCAAGATCGCAGAGGGGGACACCTGAACCAGGGAGAACAAGGTCCGGTTGCAGTTCACATAATGGTATAGCATAGAACGGGCGGTTAAATATATCTGGGTCAGGAATTACGAGATTGTCCGACTGCACTATAAGCTGGTCGTATAGAAGAATATCTAAATCAATGGTGCGAGGAGCGTATTTATTATCTCCGCGCCGTCTACCCAATCTGGCTTCAATGCACCGAAGCACATTGAATTTCAAATCTTCTGGAGATAAATCTGTTTCTGCAGATACTACTCCGTTTATGAATTTCGGTTGATCAGGATAGCATTCAGGTTCAGTCAGGTAAAACGTAGATACGGATGTCAAATGCAGGCTGCACTGTAGTTGCCTTACAGCTTCAAGAATGTTCCTCTCAGGGTCGATGTTACTTCCAATTCCTATGTAAACGCGAGACATAACTTACTGACGGGAACGGGTTATTTCCACGCCGACACTTCGAGCAAATCTGAGCGCTGAGGGCTTTTCAACGGTCACCTGCACCTGCTGCACTGCAGGATTCTCCAGGCATAAACCGGCAACATGCTCAGCCAGTGCTTCCACAAGGTAGAAGTAGGAGTTTTCTACCAGATTCAGCACTTGATGCTTGATCATGCTGTAGTCAACTGCATCCTTAAAGTCATCTGTTTTTCCAGGCTTGGAGAGATCAATCCATAAAACGATGTTCAGGATAACATCTTGCTTTTCCCGCCGCTCTTCTTCTCTTACACCGATAATCGCCCGCGCCAACAGGTCTTTGATGAAGATTTTATCCATTGGAATACTCTTTCAGGTGTCGTCCTCCATCTACATGTATTACTTCTCCAGTGATGAAGCTGCTTTTAGCAAGAAAAACTACTGCTTCAGCAATATCCTCAGCCTCTCCGTGGCGTTTGAGAGGAACAGTGCCGACAAGCCGATCCAGATAGCTTTGATCTTTACCGGGAGGCGGAAGAATCAATCCTGGTGCGACGGCATTTACTGTAATATCCGGCGCATAGGCAAGCGCTGTGTATCTGGTAAAAGCTGCCAGGACGTGCTTGCTCATTATGTAGCCGATATGAGACCAGTCGTACCCGCTGGTACGGCTGTCTTCGAGATTGATGATCTTCCCCTTCCCTACAAGCTCTTTGAAAGATCGGCTGAGAACAAAAGGCACCCAGGCATTGACTTCCATGTTCTTGATCAGGCTGTCCAAGGTAACATCTTCCAGCTTCTCGAAGGGGAAAATCGAAGCGTTATTGACCAGGATATCCAGCGAACCGGTAAGCTCCAGGGTGCGTTCGATGAGAGTCTCATACTGCTCCTGTACATCAAAGTCTGCCTGGATTGTCCAGGCTTTCACACCACAAGACTCAAGCTCCAGGGCAAGGTTTTTAGCTTCACCTTCTGAAGTGTTGTAGTGTATTGCTATGTTGACTCCCTCATCTGCAAGCGCAAGCGCTGTAGCTCTGCCGATCCTTTTTGCAGCACCTGTTATGAGAGCAGTTTTGCCTTTCATCTCTGTTTTACTCATATTCCGCCATTATCTCGTCTATCTTTGCAGCCAATATAAAATCGTTTCTTGAAAGACCGCCGATTTTATGTGTCCAAAGCTCGATATTTACCTCATCGTAATAAATGCAAATATCAGGATGATGCTCCTCTGCTTCTGCCACTTCAGCGATTCTATTGACGAATTCTATAGCCTGTTTGAAGTCTCCGAGCTTGAATTTGCGCTCAATAGACTTACTATCCTTCAACTTCCAGTCTGGAATTTCCTTCAGGAGTTCTTCAGCTTCCTCTTTGGGAATGGTTGGAGTTCCTACCTGGCAAGGTATACATTTTTCCTGCGACAGTTGCATTTGACAACCTCCCTTCTTTACTTGATTGCGCCGCGTAGGTCTTCAGAAGTCATTTTTTCGCCTTTTCTGATTATCTCCCTGGCAGCATCCAGTTTCTCCCAAACGTTACACAGCATAACACCGCGCACTATACCATCTTTAAGATAGTAAATAACACCTGTATCATTCTCCTTTTGCCAATCAGTAACAATATCCAGCCTGGAGTCTATATCTCCGACTGCCTCATAACCAAAATCAAAGAGATCGGAGAAGAAGTATGGCATGTAGGTGAATGGCTCGTTGACACCGGCCATATTTCTGCCAGCATGCAAACCCTGGTTAAGTGCATTGTCCCAATGTTCTATGCGAACCTGTTTGTCCAGCGCCAGATATGGGAAGAAAGCGTTGTCTCCGGCTGCATATATGTTCGGATCAGAGGTTTGCAGCCGATCATTCACCAGTATCCCATTCTTAACAGCCAGGCCGGCATCTTCTGCAAGCTGCACTGATGGATCGATGCCTATGCCGACTATCACCATATCGGATTCGATAGCTTTGCCTTTTCCGGTCATCGTCAGGAATCTGTTTCCACGCTGCTCTATAGAAGTTGGAACATCTTCTGAAAGGATTTTAATACCTCTACTGTCATAATCCCGCTCGATTGCACGGCCTAACCCCTCTGGAAACACTCTTTGAACGATGTACTGCTCAGGATAAATGATAGTCACATCGACCTTGTTCGCGTTCAAAGCGGCAGCTAACTCCGAACCAATAAATCCTCCGCCGATGACGAGAGCAGATTTTCCTTCAGACGCTTGCTCGCGGGACTTGAGATAATCCCCAAGATACCTGTAGTAAATAATATCTGGCAGATCTCCGCCGGGGATAGTCAGCCGTTTAGGATAGCCGCCCGTAGCTAGAAGGAGCTTACCATAAGTGTATAAGTTTCCCATAGCATCGTGAACTATCTTGGAATGTGCATCCACGCCGACTACAGCAGTGCATAAAGACAAATTGACATTGTTGTCTTTGTAGAATTGCTCATCATAAACAAAAATATCCTCTACCTTCTTCTGACCGAACCATAGTTTCTTGGAAAGAGGAGGACGGTTATAAGGCAAATGCTGCTCAGAGCCTAAAAGCAGTATTGAACCTTCTTTGTCCACACCCCTGATACCTTCAACTGCCGAAGCTCCAGCCAGATTTGCACCCACGATTATGTAGTCATAAGACTTATCAGCCATTTCTCACCTCCATGCAATCAGAAATATACTACCCTCAGTTGTGGTATTGGTAACAAGCTGACTTAGGCATAAATGGGTAAGTTTGCAAGCACTGTGGGTAATATATCGACTAAAAGCCATTCCAAAGCGTCTGGGAAGGAGATCTATCTGATGAGCGTTCAAGTCTATGGATGCAATCACGTTGCTATAGAGGTCGATAACATCGATGAAGCAGTAAACTTCTACCAGGACGTGTTTAACCTTGAAAAACTGGATGAAGGTGAAGGCAATGCTTTCTTTCGGCTGGGAGAACACCAGTTTCTGGCTATGTTTGAGGTCGATGAGGTAAAGCCGGACAGAATGAGGCATTTTGGGATAATCGTAAGAGATGAAAAGCAGCTTGCAGAAGTTAGAGATAAAATAACAAAGAAATATGGGCTTGAGCTTAACCCCGGGTTCAGATGCGATTTCCGTGACCCATTTGGAAACCGGATACAGGTAGTAGACCTGCATGATGAATCACTCGTCTGGCTGCTGCCATATCAGGAAGTGCAGAAAGTAGGGATCAAGTTCTAAGACTGCTAGCCTTTAATTCCAGTCAGAGTCACTCCCTGAATGAAGTAGCGTTGCGTGAAGAAGAAGATTGCCAAAACTGGCAGCATTACGATTGTCGCGGCGGCCATCATCATTGCATGGTTTGCGCCATGCATGCTTTGGAACAACTGAAGCGCATAGGCCACAGTCATCTTTTCTGGTGAACTTATATAAATAAGCGGCCCCATGAAGTTATTCCAGGTAGCCATAAAGGTCATTATGGTCACAGCAGCCAATGCTGGTTTTATCAGAGGCAGCATAATCCTCCAGTAAATCCCAAAAAAGCCACAGCCATCGATTCGCGCTGCATCCTCAAGATCATTCGGAATCGTCATAAAGAACTGCCGCAGGAGGAAGATGAAAAACGCGCTCCCAAGGAATGAAGTAACCCATAAAGGCCTCAATGTGTCTACCCAGCCAAGCCATCGGAAGATAAGGAATACAGGAAGCATTGTCACTGCACCGGGGATCATCATTGTAGCCAGCATAACTACAAAAAGCACATCCCGTCCCGGCCATCTGAGCCGAGCAAATGAGTAAGCAACAAGCGAACTCGATAAAAGCGTCCCAATAATCGAAAGCAGCGTGACATAAAGTGTGTTCAAAAGCGGTACCAGCCCATTTTTATACTCAAAAGGCAGATAGGCAATAGCTTCGGCATAATTATTCCAGAGAAGCGTCGGTTTCCTGACTTCATGGATCTCGTCTGCGTTCACCAGAAGCTCCTGGGATACATCAGGTGCATCCAGCAATCTTACTCTTCGGTTCTCCCCTGCCCTTGTTATGATTGCTACCTTTGTTTTATCCTGGCCCATAAGCCCAAGGTCATACTGCCGTCCATCAACAGAAACCTTTACAGGCCGTCTGGGGATGAACTCTGGTGGATAGTGATTCGACTCTGAATCCGGTTTCAGAGATGTAGAGAGCATCCATACAAATGGCATCAAAAAAACAACCGCACCTGTGGCTAAGACCAGATGCAGTCTCACTTGACGTTTCAATGCCCGCCGTCGTTTTCTCTCCTGCGGCGATGAATTCGTATTAAAAAGAAGCTTTTGATGAGCGATCGATCCAGCTACAACAGTTGAACAAGCTGTCAGCAACTTCCATTGAAAACCTGTTGAATTCAGCTTGAGAATAAACACAGCCAATGCTGCAATAGGAACCAATGATATGAGATGTAGACGCCGCCGCTGCAGCGCATCGACTGCCAGATAGAGCCAGTATCCCAAAGCAAAGTAAGCGAGAACTACCGCAATCAACCAAACCACAGGTGTCATTCTTCCTTCTCCGACTCATAATGGACCCATCTCGGCGCTATCTTGAGCTGCACAAGCATAAGTACCAGTATCAGCACAAACAACAACCAGGCCAAAGCCGATGCATAACCCATCTTGAAGTAAGTAAAAGCATTATTGAACAAATAAAGCACAGGAACCATTGTCGAGTCCAAAGGGCCACCGGTGCCTGATGTCATCACATAGACACTGTCGAACGTCTGGATTGCGCTAATCGTTCCCATAATCGTGTTAAAGAAGAGATATGGGGTAAGCATCGGCAGCGTAACGTGTCTGAATCTCTGCCATTTACCGGCTCCATCCAGCTCGGCTGCCTCATAGAGATGCTGAGGTATTCCTTGCAGGCCAGCCAGCCATAATATCATGCCGCCACCTGCGCCCCATAAGCCCATCAAGACAAGCGCGGGCTTAGACCATTCAGGAACAGCCAGCCATCCAGGAGCTTTGAGACCGAACCACTGTCCCAGCGTGAGTTTCCAGGCGGCGTTGATTATCCCATATTCTGGATTAAGCACCCATATCCATAACACAGCAGAGGCCACTACAGGGAGGATAGCAGGAAGATAATAGATTGTCCTGTACCAGGCCATCCCTGACACCCTGGTATTGAGAAGCATTGCAATACCTAATCCTGTTACCGTGCCAAGCACAATTCCAAAGATTGCCAGATATGCCGCATTGTAAAGCGCTTTCGAAAGCAAAGGCCAATCGTAAGTAAGCAGATCATAATAATTGCCTAATCCAACCCATCGAGCTTCGTGGAGCACATCATAATCACAAAAGCTGAACACTACAGAAACGACCACCGGACCCAATGTAAATATCAAGAATCCGATGATCCAGGGAGATGCAAACAGATAACCTGCAACAGCTTCGCTTCTCATCAGCCTGCCTACCTGCCCCATCTGTCGGATTTTCAGATAGACGATGCCGATTATAAGCAGAACCACAGCGATAATAGCAACCCACAGCACAGCCATCGGCACAACTGGATATTGCAGCCGTTTATAAGCCTTATCCAGTTCCATCTGGACAGTTCTTGTGCCTTTGTCCAGTGCTTGCTTGGCAGAAAGGCTGGTTTGTTCGTGATGAATGGCTTCATCCATCGCTCTGGCTTGTTCATCCCACAGCCTTTGTCCAACAAACGTTACAGGACGGTATTTGGAGTAGTCCATTAGCTGAAGCGCAAAGTTAAAAGAGTCTTTGAACTTCGGAGACTTAGGGCCGCACTTGCTAAAAACAGCTTCGTTGACTCTTCTGTTGGCGTGCATTGAAGGAACGTAAGATTGGCCGACGGACTCATTATAGGCTTTTTGTGCGCGAGCGCCTATCAAAGCGGCTTCGGGACTTGTCATCCACTTAATGAACTCCCAGGAAAGCTCCGGGTGCCTTGCTCCGCGAGGTATCGCCCAACTGAACCCGCCTGACCATGTGATATACCTCGGCTGGCCATTGAACCGGCCACGTTCCGGTTTGGGAAACGATCTGTATTCGGACTTGGGCACATGACGCGGGACATTTAACCCCGCTGTTATAAAATTGGGATAAGTCTGCCTGATGCGTTCGGCTGGAACAGGGGCAGGCGCAACTCCAAAATCGGTATCAGGCGCATAACGCGCAATATTAGCCATCGCCTGGTCGACATCTATCTTCATTGCAACCTTCCCGGTTATGAAGGGATCCATTGCACCGCTTTTGAACCCCTGCTGGAAGGTATCAAGCCGCTCCGCGCCCTGGAATTCGTCGTAGAAGCTTACAATGTACTCAAGAGATTCAACTACATGCAGATGGTTCAGAGTGCATGTCCTGCCATCGGGACTCATAAACTCACCATCGTTGGCCCAACTATACAGATATAGCCAACAGTTACCCCAGTTTGGGATAAAACCGATGCGATTCAGCGAGCCATCCTTGTTGTAGGTAGTCAGTTTCTTCGAATACTCAAAAAGCTCTTCCCATGTTTCAGGTGGCCGGTTCGGATCAAGACCAGCAGCACGAAACAGGTCACGATTATAATAAAGGAAGCGAGTATCAGTCGAGTTGGGGATTGCAAAGACTTTGCCGTTATATTTGGCTTCATTCCAGCAAGGTTCATAGTAGTCTTCAGGTCTTATGCCATACGGCTTGTTTTTATCCCGTTCTATCAGGCCGTTTAAAGGTTTAAAAGTGCCACGGGAAGCCCAATCTCCAATGGTGAAACGGTCTTGATTGATAACATCTGGAGGTTTCTTACCAACAATGGATGTCATGAGCTTCTGCGGGTTCATCTGTCCAGCGCCCATCGAAAGCATACTTACTTTGACTCCCGGATGCCTTCGTTCGAACTCTGCAATCATTGCCCGCTGTCCGGCAGCCCATTCAAGCGGTTGAGGTCCCCAAACCATGAGCTTTATCTGATCTTCAGGCGTGTCGGAGGCAGCGCTTTGATGGAGAAAAAAAGACACGCAGACCAGAATGATGAGCAGAACCAGTAGAATCAGGCCTTTTCTCATAATGCACCCAGTTTCCCATAGAATCTGCTTACAAAGGCTGTAAGTGCATTCTACCCAAAGGAGGCAAACAACACAAGCATTACGAGCAAAATGAGAGACCTGATACCCACGTACCAGGTCTCCAATCCGTTTATCTTATTAAATTGGAATTAGAACCTAAAATACATCTCCGTAAAGAAGATATTATTGTCTACCTTAGCTCCAGTATCCGTGTCTTCAGAGTTGATCTCATACTCATACTGCAGCCACATATTCTTGTTAAGCGGCTGAACAATGGAAAATACCGTCTGCTGAACATCCCATGACAGCGGATTAGTTGTCGGTGCGACATCCATGTTTTGTTCGGCATAACGAGTATAGAACTTCCATCCGTTTGGCCTTTCCAGACCAAGGAGAAGATACCAAGCGTTATAATTAAGCTTACTTACATTGAAATCGAAGGCTTCACCTTGTAGAACTATACCGGAAGGCCGCTTCAATGCGAAATCCAGCCCCAAGATAAGCTTGTTGTCATTTGTTGTACCTGCAGGCAGAAGCGAAGGTGTCGCGCCTGGCGTAAGACTGTTGGTAGATGATGAAGTCGTCAATGCAACAAGATCACGATCATCGAGTTTTGCAGCTGAAAGCGATAACCCAGCATTCAGACCATTCTTCCAACTCTTACCGACTCTTGTCGAAAGCTCAAGTTCATGACTCGGCGCGCCTCTAATCTCTCTCATGCAAAGATGACGCACGGTATGGCTTGCGTTCCTGTCTGCCTCATCAGGAATTTCACCTATAGCTCTGGTTCCAAGGCGATTAGCTCTCTGAATGTCTATGCCCCAGTCTATATCGCCTTTCTTCACAGTATACTGAACAGCTTCTACTCTATCCTGAGTCGCTGCCTCTGATACAATTCCATAATTAGAAGTCTTCCTGTTCGTGAATGTGGGAACGATACCAAATGTGAGCCTTCTGCCTTTTCCTACTCGAAGCCGACCATCACCCAGCGGCCTATCATAATATGCACTTTCGAGATAAAATGGCCGGTCTGAAGCCCAGGCATGGTAATTGACCTCAGCATAAATAAGGCTGTCGTTCGGAAGCGTTGCTGTTGTAGATAGAGCTACTCTCTCCGGCTTATACGTGGTATTTATGCCGTCACCATTATAACCTCTGTTCTGCATATAGCCCGAGAACTGGAATCCAGGCGCAAGTTCAATAGTATATGCTGCGTTGGCAACTATTCCAAGCAACACAGCACAGGCAACTAGAATAATCGATATTCTCAAATATTTTCTCCTTTCAGAAACCTGGTTATTATCAGCAACTAACCTAAAAGTATGACCTTCAAAGGAAGTTATGCGAATGCTCATGATGGATATTACGACTCAGAAGAAGATTTTCCCTGCACTTACAGCAGAGAATTTGAGGATTTTGGCAATGGAGACAACAAATTATATGTGCCTATTTGTTTACGCTATGAACCAGTCCAAATGATTCATGGCCAAAAGCTGCGGGTAGATATTGCCCTTATTCTCAGCAGCAGCCTTTCTCACCCTCTTATTCTTGATAGATTCTAATGTCAGAGTCCGAGTTCACTCGAAGCACTGGCCCTAAGGAATCAGCGCCTAATGCTCCTGTGACTGCAACAAAACTATCTAATGGCGGAGCAGTTACTTGATGCAACTCGACTGTTATTTGATTAGCTCCATCATCTATGATGAAAACAGACTTGTTTGCACTTACAAATGTCACCCTACCTGACAAAGTCACCAGCAATCCTGTCGGATTGAGTCCTGTTGTAACAGCTCTTGTGTTCATCCCTAATGGACGAGGGACTTTATAGTGGAATATCAGAGGGTGAACTCCTCCAGTTATCATTCTCTCGCCATTGCTGGTGCGTATTACACCTGAGATGATTGGTGTTGACCCTTCAACAGGCACCTGAGAAGGACTGCAGTTGACCCTGATACCTGCTTTCCGGTCATGGTCTTCAATATAAAAATAGCTGCCAAAAGAACGAGTGGTAATCGGACCTGCCAGGTTGATGATTGTTCCATCAGGAAGAGCTTTTGCCTCTGCTACCGATGTCAGATAGCCAGTTGGAACTACCAGTATCTTTGCTGTGCCAAGACTGCCTTTAATATCCCTGTTTGGTATGATTCCATCAAATACACGTGTTTTGGCTGAGCCATACACAGATGGAATCGTCAACTGTGCTTGAAATGGGAATGGGTCGCTTTGTGCATAGAAGTGGAATCTCGTGATGAACAATCCATCAGAACCCACTATCGCAGGTATGCCAAGCCTGCACCAGGCTGTGAAGAACATATCTCCATCAGACAGTTCATCGTTTATGTTGTCTGGTGACGGCCAGAAGAACCCGCTCTGCAGCCAGTTATATGCGGCTTCATCATAAGTTAGATTATAGAAATGAAGATAGGGTGAGTTATAAAGAATGACAGCATCCAGAGCTGAAATCGGCCAATCTGTATATGATGAGGCATACAGCGACACGCTCACCGGGTCGTCCATATGAACAACCTGATACTCAGGCCTCCATTCAAGGTCAACAGCCGCAGAAGCTGGAACCCCAATACATAAAACAACTGCAGCAAGAAGAAGTAAGAGTGAAACCAGTCTTTTCATCGATAAGTGCCTCCGATAGTTTGTGATGAATCTGTGGTACTTCAGTTTGAAGCACCACAGATTCTTTATTGCACTAAGCGTTACTTCTTGCCCATGTTGCCGAAGGTGTTCATGAACAGCATTATGTCAGTTGCATTGACTATGCCGTCTTTGTTCATGTCAGCCAATTCAGCATTTTCGATTCCAAGAGACTTGAGTTCTCTTACAGAGACTGCTGTCCTTGGAGCAGGGGCTATTGATACTACGTTGCTCAGACCAATATTAGCTGCCTCTACTGCCTTGCGTGCTTTAACCGATGCAGAGCCATTTGCAGGAGGTGCTGCGCTTAGAGTAGCTACAGTATTTGTAGGTTCGGCTTCACCTACCTTCAGGAAGTTGTTCGCGATAGGTGTAAAGTCTTCTATGCCGACTGTTCCGTTACCATCGAAATCGGCATTTCTCGTAGAAGTAGAACTTGGCGAAGAGCCATACTGGCCTGCAAACACAGCAAAGTCCAGAATGTCGATCATATTGTCATTGGTCACATCACCACTGGTAAGATGTAAAGTTGCCTGATATTTCTTACCTACTTTGTCTATATCAACCTTTTTCCTGAGAGTGTGTTTTTCATCTTTAGCAGAGATTTTAGTCCAATATCCATTTGCCGGAACATCCAGTGTAACTGTTCCAACACCATTTACAAACTCAACGTTCAAGGTGCGTGTTTCTGGTGCAACTGGTCCATTGCCATCACCACCAAGCACAAAAGTAATCGGTCTGGTAAATTCAGAATCAGTTCCGAAATTACCATCAAGGACCACCGTTACTTCCATCTCGGCAGTATCGCGCACTGTAACTGTCTGAGAAGCTGTTGAGGTATTGTCACACTGATCTGTAGCAGTCCAGGTTATTGTTGTAGTCCCGACTGGATAATATGTATCCGAAATGTCTCTGCCATCATCCCTGGTGCCTTCTATTATAATTTCAAGATCACTATTGTCGGTTGCTGTTGCTGTACCAATAGTAACAAATGCACCATTTACACGTGCATCAGCAGAAACGATAATAGAACCAGGAACTGTCAACACAGGAGCTGTTGTATCAACGACACTTATGGTCTGAACTCTCACAGATTCGTTTCCAGCATTATCTACAGCTTTCCATGTGCGATTTATTGTATAACATGGACCGCAACCGGATTGAACCTCGTCAGCATATGTTACAACAGGAGCAAGATCTAAGTTATCTGTAGCAGTCGCCGTACCAGTATAATCTGGGGCTGTTTTCGAACTCGGATACGCATAGGAGCTGTCATACTCAATGGTAACATCAGCAGGTACTGTCAGAGTTGGCGGAGTGCCATCGATAATAATGTTGCAGCTATTCACCAGGCTAGGTATGACATCAACTTCCCTACCCAGTTCATAATTATAATAGGTAAACCTGCTGGGTGGATATACATCTTCTCTGAATGTAATCTGAGTTACACCTTCATTAAGCGCTGTGAATGTTATCTTTGCTAGAGACGCATTATCCGCGGTAGCAGTAATTGTGCCACTAGCTAAGTTAATGTTGGCACCATCTTGCTGCGGGTCTATTTTCATTTCATACGGTGAATCAGTATAGTCTGTACTCACATACGCCAACTTGCTCTCATCAAACTGGAGAAATGCCTGGTAACCATTCACTGGGTCAAGAAGATTTGCTTGTTTAAGCAAGACTTCAACGGTGTTGTTATAATTCGGATTCACAATTATGCTCTCTGCTGTTGGCTCAAGATAAAGAGCATTAGCAGTTGCAGGTATAGGCAGAGGATCTCCGAAGGTCATAGTTCCTGGAGACTTATAATCATAGACGTAATCTCCATATCCTGACGGACTGGCACCAGTCGGCTGCCCCCACCAGTTTTCAGTAGCATCAACAGCACCTGTTGAATCGCTTATAACACCCCAGTCATTGCCAACAAAGTTGTTGAATTTTACATCAGCATCTGAACCTGTCTGAATGTATAATCCATAATTGCTCAAGCTGACGTTATTTCCACTTACTGCTACAACACTGCCATCATAAATCAATATGGCAGATGCTCCCCAGTTTGGACCAGTATAATAGAATCCCTTAACTTCATTACCAGTAACAATACCTTCTGCACCATATGATATTTGAATACCATTTTGCGCAGTAACTGATGTCGGCCCAATACCGTAAATCTTGTTATTAGTTATATTTACAAATAGACCTTCACCACTGAATACAGTGCAGTTTTTCTGGTTATCGTACAGATGGCAAGAATCAAGAGTAAATACACGCTCTATACCATCGGTATTGTATACAGCAAGACCAACGCAATGCTGTACTCCACTGAATGGCGTATCCTGAACATTTCTAATATCGCAATTCCTTACTAATCCTTGGGCATTATGATAAATGATGCCAAAGAAGCGATGATTTGCATTTCCTTTGCCATCACCATCTACAACAAGGTTGCTAATAGATACATTGGCATTAGTTACATATACCACTGGTTTATTCGTGTTGCTACCGATTGTGTATCCATTTAATGTTGCGGGTGATTTAATGATGGTATCAGAACCTGAACCAGTAATAACTATATTTTTCCCGTTAATTATTACTTGTTCCGTATACGTACCAGGGGCAATCTGAATGCGGTAACCTGATGCAACTGCATTAACAGCTTCCTGAATGGTTTTAAATTCACCTTTAGCTGGATCTGATTGCGTGTAGTCATCATCAACATAAACAACTGGAAGCTCATCCCCAAGGTCTATATATGCAGTCTCACCAGTGGTAAGCTTAACAACAACACCATCAAGATAGCTCTTGACTTTTGGACCATTATTATAGCCCAGTTGTATGTTGATGTACATTATTTCTTCATCACTATAATTCCTGGAAGTTTGACCATTCTTAATATCTTCCCAGGACCAGTTACCACCTAGACCTCGTCTTAAATCAACCCATTGTAGAACATTGGTATCACCGCTAGTATTCCACTGAATCCATCCATTAGAGGTATTTTGCGGATATGCTTGCACTCTGCTGCGATACCAGCTTGAAGAATCACCTGCACCTTGGGGTACAGTATAAACACTCACAAACCAGTCGTGATCCGAGTCTCCAAGCATCTTCTTCGTATAATATGAGAGGCTTTCTAAGTCTTCAATCTTGACTTTCTTGCCAAATATATCACGAAGACCAAACCGGAATGCACAGTATCGTCCTGTTTCATCGGGAAGTGAGCCATCTACATCCGCATAGAAACATGAATTGCCAAATCCCGTTGCCCCTTCAGATATTACGTTTGGAGGATTTGCATCCCAATCATATCCGAATGGGTTAGAACCAATTCCATGCGGTTTGCTAAATTCAGTCTTGCCTTCAGCCAGGTCACTGGGTGTTATATAGTAATACTTGTTCATATCCACCGCATATGCTGGCACTGTCAGAGCAAGTGCTACAAGCGCAACAAGCAATACTACTAAAAATGTGTAACGCATACTTCTCATACCTCTCCTTTAGTGTTATTCGCGCGATGAATGGACAGATAAGTCCGGTACTGCCGCACTTAAGCAAGATGCGCGTAGTTTCTCACTTAAGTA
>ERZ795060.2489-NODE-2489-length-18640-cov-6.184181_pt1 | contig 18640 bp, 13 predicted proteins | sample MGYA00375144_ERZ795060 | MGnify/ENA primary metagenome ERZ795060 (study PRJEB30189, sample SAMN05720157) | activated sludge metagenome | isolation source: anaerobic digester from wastewater treatment plant | place: Japan | collected 2015-05-15 ...
GCCTGCATCGGGACGTCATGCACTTTCGCAGCGACCGACCCTGCGAAGCGCCAGGCGAATATCGACAACCTGAAGCGGCACATCGAGCTAGCGGCCGATCTGGGCGCGCCCGGGATCCGCGTCTTCGGTGGCGCCCGTCCTGAGGGGCTGAGCATGCCGGACGCCATCGCCATCGTTGCCGAGGACCTGAGCAAGGGCTGCGCCCAGGCGTGCGACGCCGGCGTGGGAATCTGGCTGGAGACGCACGATCACTTCTCCCGGGCTGAAGATGCCGCAGCCGTCATCGAGCAAGCCAATTGCCCCTGCCTGGGAATCAACTGGGACCTGATGCATCCTTTCCGCAATGGCGAGACAACAGCCGAGACGTGGGGCTTCTTGAAGCAGGGAGCCGTGGTGCGACACACGCACCTGCATGACGGCGTCGAGGAGGAGAGCAAGCTGCGCCTCGTGCCGATTGGGGAAGGGCGGATTCCCTTCCACGAGCCGCTCCGCCTCCTGAAGAGCATCGGCTACGAGGGCTACCTTTCCGCGGAATACTGGGCCGAGTTGGGCGGCCCGGATGAGAGCCTCTCGCGCTATATCACATCGGTCAGAAGGTTGCTCTCGGAGATCTGAGCCGACGGCGATACCACGGAGGAAGGGCACGGATGGGGGATGCGCCCCTGCCGGCGCGACCGGCGACTACGCGCGTATGGCGCGGATCGGACCCGTCGCGTGCCGGGCGACCACCGGCCCCACGCCTATCGCGCGGTGATCAATCCCCGCGCTGCTTGTGAGCGAAGCCCTGTCGGGCTGGGTTGAGCTGCCCTCCCGGGTGCTGCAGAATGGCGGGGGGGGGGAGGGATAGAGCCCGAAGGGCTTTGCCGGGAAGTAGCGCGGAGCTTCGAGTGCCGCGCGGATATCGCGCGGGCGTTCGTGCCCGCGTGGCGTGAGGGATCCCCGAGAGGCGCCGGGTTATGGTATCATAAGGGCATGAAACCCTCCATCCCAAGCTGCCACGCGGAGACGGGTGCCTTGCCGGTGGACGCGCTGCGCCCGCGCGTAATGTCGCTGGTGTCGCGCTGCCACCTCGTTGTGAGCGCGCCTACTGGGAGCGGCAAGTCGACCCGCATCCCGGTTTGGTGCGCCGAGGCGACCGGCAAGCCGGTCCTGGTCGTGGAACCGCGGCGGGTGGCCTGCCGGTCGCTCGCGCGCTGGGTTGCCGGGCAGCAGGGTGAAACACTTGGCCAGAGCGTGGGCTACACGGTACGCTTCGAGGACGTGGCTGGCCCGGAAACGCGGATCCGCTTCGTCACCCCCGGCGTTGCCTTGCAGTACGCGGCGGGCGATGGCCTGGAGCCCTACGGCACGCTGATCCTCGATGAGTTCCATGAGCGCGGCCTGGAGATGGACCTCTTCCTGGCGGCAGCGCGCCGGCTACGCCCCGATGCTCGCCTCGTCATCATGTCCGCCACCCTCGACGGGGAGCGGTTGGCCCGCTTCCTGGAAGCCGAGTGGCTCCAGGCCGAGGGCCGTGTCTACCCGGTCGCCGTGCGCTATCTGGGGGGCCCGATGGTGCCCTCCGGCTGGCGCCTGGCCGACCGCGTCGCGGAGGGCGTCCGCCGGGCGCTCGCGGAGACGGAGGGGAGCGTGCTCGTCTTTCTCCCCGGGAAAGGCGAGATCGCGGAGTGCCAGGCACGCCTGCAAGGCATCCAGGGCGCCGAGGTAATCCCGCTGCACGGCACGCTCTCCAACCGGGAGCAGGACCGCGCCTTCGATCCGGGCGGGCGGCGGGTGGTCCTGGCGACCAACGTCGCCGAAACCTCGATCACGTTGCCGGGGATCACGGCGGTGGTCGATAGCGGGCTCGTGCGCCAGCGGATCCATCGCGGCGGGCACTCGACGCTCGCGGTGGTGCCAGTCTCCCTTGCCTCCGCGGAGCAGCGGCGTGGGCGCGCGGGCCGCGTAGCCCCGGGGATCTGCTACCGGCTCTGGGACGAGCGTGCCGTCCTGGAACCGGAGACGCCGCCGCAGATCCTGCGGGAAGAGCTGGTGCACCTCGTTCTCGCGATTGCTGCGATTGGCTTTCGGCCGCAGGAGCTGGAGTTCCTCGACGCCCCTCCGGCGTTTGCCGTGGAGCGTGCCCAGGCGCAGCTTCAGGCCTGGGGCGCGCTCGATGCCGACGGTCGCATCACCGAGTTCGGGCGCCGGCTCTCGGAGATCCCGGTGGACGCGGCGCTCGCGCGTCTCCTCATCCAGGCGCCCCCGGATCTGCGCCGCGATGTCGCAGACCTCGCCGCCGCCCTGGAGAGCCGCGCACCTCTCCTCCAGCGCCGTTCCGAGGAGGAGGGAGCCGAGGACGAGACCCCCGCGTGCGATGGCATGCGCCTGATCCTTGCGCTCCGCCGTGGCGCTTCGGGGCGCGAGAGTGAGCCACGCGAGGCGCTCGCCGAATGCCGCCGGATTGCCGACCAGCTCCGCGCTCTCTTTGACCTGCCGCCCCTCGCCGACGACCCCGGACCTGTGATGCCGGACCGCCCGGCGCTGCTGGCGCACCTGCTGCGCGAATGGCCCGAGCGCGCCTACGTGCGTCGGCGAAATGGCGATGCCTGGGGGAATGGTCAGGACGAGGTGCAATGGGGGCATATGCGCTCGCGCGCGCGAGGCCGGCGCGGGCGTGGCACGGAAGAGCCCGGGGAAGGCCCGCAGGCCGCGGTGATGCTCGAAGTGGAAGCAATTGGCGACCGGGGCTTGCGCACGCAGTTGCGCGCGCGCTATGCCATGCCGTGCCGGTTTGCCGACCTCCTGGATGCCGGCCTGGGCACCCCGCGCGCCGAAAGCCCTGCCCTCTGCGAGGGTCGCGTCGTCGCCGAGGTCGTCATCGAGTATGCCGGGCGCGAGATCGGGCGCGAGACGCGAGAGCTTTCCGGAGCCTTGCTTCGCGAGGCGCTGGCGGATCTCATCCTTTCCGGACGGCTGCTTCCCGAGGTGGCCCCCGCCCTGCGCGATGCCATCGGCGCCTGGAACCTCCACCGCGCCCTGGAGGGGGATGGCGCGCCTCCCACCGAGCCACGCGTCTGGCTGCTGGAGAGCCTGGAGCGCCTGGGCGTCGAAAGCCCCGAGGATTGGTCGCTCCTCTCCCCGTCCGATCTCCGCTTTCCGGAGCTGGACCCGCAGGTTCGGGCAGAGCTCGACCGCCGCTACCCGCGCGTCTTCTCCTCCGGATTGGCCAACTTCTCGGTGGAATATGACCCCGTGGCACGCATCGTCACTCTCCACTGGCAGAGCGGCATGCGTAACGCCCGCCTCAGCGAGGGGGCGCTCCCCCGCTGGAGCGGCTGGTGCGTGAAGGTGGAGGAACGCGGGCGAGTGGTCACGATCCGCGAGCGATGAGCCGGGAAAGGGCTCGCCACCTTACCGCTCCGCGTGGAGGGTCTCCATCATCGCCCAGATATTCTCCGCCGGCGTTGGTGCGACGATCAGGTTCGAGCAGCCGACGATGATGCCCCCTTTCTCCTTCGCCACGGCGAGGGCGCTGCGCACCTCGGCGATCACCTCCTCCTTCGTGCCCATGTGAAGCGTCTCCGAGGCGATGCCACCCAGGAGCGTCAGGTGGGGGAAGGTGTCGCGGAGCCGGGCCAGATCCATGCCGGCGCGCCGATCGATCTCATAGAAGCTATCGACGCCGGATGCGCCAAAGAGATCATCGGCCACGGGCCAGAGATCCCCGTCCGAGGCAAACAAGTGATAGGTGCCGGCGGCGTGACAGGCTTCCGAGACACGCTGCAGCGCCGGAAGCATGATCTGGTGGAAGGAGCGCGGGGAGTAGAACGGCCCGTTTTTCGATGCGAAGTCACCCCCGCCCATGAGATAGCGCAGGCCCATCTGCGCCATCACCGCGGGCACCCGCGCGGCACGCGTCGCCTGGGCCATAAGGTAGCGGCCTACCAGGTCGGGGCGAAGGGCAATGGCCTCCAGCCAGACCGGCTCGCGCGGTACGCAGATGCCGATGCCACTTCCTGGAATGGCATGCGTCTCGCCAAACTCGGCGATCGCCGCGAGAAGATCGGGATAGTTCTCCGGCTTCGGCGGAGGCGCTTCGGCGGCTGCCTTCTCGGCTGCGGCGACGCAGTGCTCCAGCTCCTCGAGAGTCAGCTCCGGGCGCGGGCTGTGGTCGATCTCCTGGTAGAGCTCGTAGGCGGGATCAAAGCGCATCACCCGCCAGACACCATCCTCCTGGCCATAGAAGAAGGTGTTCTCGTCAATGCGCCGCGTCGGCTTCTCCGGCATCCGCCAGTAGCTGGGGCGAACCAGGTCGAGTTCCAGCGTGCGCACCAGATCAAACGTATCCTGGCGCGTTCGCTCCAGGAATTCCTGGTGGGCATCCGGCCCCTCCCACAGCGCTCGCGCCTCGCGATACTGCTGGATCCCACCGCCCACGTAGGCTTCACGCCCCAGGATGATGGACGCAGAGCGCGATGACAACCCTCCCTGGTAGATCGGCACCTTGTCGGTCGGACGATGCTCGAAGACGGCGGCGACTCGCTCCTTTGGAAGCATGCGATGGACTCCTCACCCGTTGCCGGCGCGGGGAAAACACGCGTTGCCCCGCGGGCTATCCACCGTTTCGCTGCCGACCAGGCCTGCCCCTGCCCCGGGCCACGAGTCAGAAAGGATATACGTCTGGCCGATCCTCCTTCCGGAAGTTCCACGGCTCGTTGGAGTAATAGTCGGGATAGGGCCACTCATTTAAGAGCTTCGCCGGATAGAGCTTCACGTGCCCGTCCACGAACGCGACGTTCGCCCACCCATCTTTGCGCTCGTCCGGGCCGTCGAGGTTGTGCCGTCCGGCAACGTGGCCGCGCGTGACGTAGTACCACCCCCGGTAGTGCAGCGGCGGGTCGTTCGCATGCTGGTAGTTCGCTTCCGCCACCATGATTGTCCGTGCGGGCTCCGGGATCTCCGCGAGGCACGCCGGGCGCCGCATGCTGTCAGAGGCGGTGTAGGGTGGGTCGCCCGCGATCGAGTAGCGGGCAATCCCGTAGGCAATGTAAGCCGTGTCACTCTGGTAGCCCCGCACGTTGGGGCACTTGAAGACGTCGTGGGCATCGGTCGTGCCCGCCTTCCCAGCGATGTACGGCTTCACCCAGGCGGCCCACACCCGGGCATAGGAGTAGGGCTCGGGATAGAGGATCGGGAAGGTCTCGTCGTGGTCCTGCGTGTACAACAGGACACCCATAGCGATCTGCTTCAGGTTGGATTGGCATTTCGCTTTACGCGCGTTCTCTCTGGCGCGCGCGAAGACAGGGAGGAGCACCGCAGCGAGGATCGCGATGATGGCGATCACGACGAGAAGCTCGATCAACGTAAAGCCAGTGCCGGCTCGCTTTCCGCGGCTCTCCAGCTTCGTGAAGCGCGGGGGCTGCATCGCACGAACCTCCTCTCCAGCTACAAGGGCCAGCGGGGTAGTGGATTACGTGTAATGCAGTAAACCTACTCTACTATAGCATCTCGCCTGCCGGGTGTCAACCTTTGGAGTGCTGCTTGGCGGGAACGTGATATCAGAACGAATAGGTGGTAGCAACGAACTCTGGGGCTCGCCCCGTTTCCGCTGGGGAGAGGCGAACAGGGAACGTTCGCCCCTCCCCGTCGTCTGCGGTCTGGCCCGAACCTCCCATGTCCGTCGTGCCCGTGGCGATGACGCCACGCTCACCAGGGGAACGAGAGGTACATCTGCGTGTCCGTGAGCAGGCCGACGATCCCCCAGATGCCGGGCACGACGTAGTCGCCCAGAATGAGGCCGAGGGCGAATGGGATGCACCGCCGGTAGAGCCGGATGCCGCCCACGCGCAGGATGATCAGCTTGGCCAGCCAGGCGACGAAGAAGGGGCACCAGAAGGAGACCATCGAGGGCGTGTTGCCGAGCACGTAGCCGACGGGGTGCAGCGGCCACCATAGATAGCGCTGGCGCAGACCCGCGAGGATGCTGACGATGCCCGCGCCGGCGCCGACGGCGAGCAAACCGTTCAGATCCGGTGGTGCCGGGTTGCGCAGCCAGCGGCCGAGTTGAACCCACGGTTGCTGGCCCATGCTGGTGACCCAGGGGCGGGTGCGCGCGCTGGCGGCGCCATAGCGATAGTAAATATCGAGGTGAGACCAAAAAGCGGCGGCGATGCCCACCACCATGGCCACCAGGATGGCGGCCAGGAGGAGACGGGGCGTGATGCCGGCGAGGGATGCCATGCGCGTCCCCTCGAGCTGGTGCGGCATCGGACTGTCGCGATAGTCGAGGTCGAACCACAGCAGGCTGGCGAAAGTGGTGGCCGCCTTTGGCTGCAGCGCGCCGGTGCCGGCAGCCACATTGATCACCCCGTGCGCGTTCAGGTCGGAGCCGAGCGTCCACCCGGTGCCAGCTTCCGCGACCAGGCGCGACACGGTCAGGATAGAGAGGAGATAGAGGACCAGGAGCGCCGTGCCAGCCCAGAGGGGGAGGCCCATAACCCGGAAGAAGATCGCCATGGCGGCAAAACACACGCCCAATCCGATCAAGGCCAGCCGGTAGGGGATCACCTCGCCGCCGTCCGATGCCTCTTTCGGCGAGAACAGGCGATCCCGCAGGTGGCGACGCATGCTCCACAGGATGAAGAGACCCATGCCGAGGTAGGCTCCGGCACCCTGCTCCGCGATATAGGGGGCGCGTGCCAGGGCGACGCCCGCTCCAGGATCCCGGAAGCCAAGCATGATGGCGACGACGTTCTCGCTCTTGATCAGGAGATACGTGAACCAGCAGCTAAACGAGATATCCAGGCTGAGCAGGAAGCCGATGCCGATGGCAAATGGGTAGAACGCGAGCCACAGGGGCGCGATGCCGCTCCAGGGCCGCTGGGTGATGAACTGCGAGATGGAGTAGGGCTTCAGCTGCACGTAGGGAAAGGAGGGATAGAGCCAGTTGATGTAGTTGATGCTCTCCAATATCCCCGCGATGGCAAAGCCGGCCCACATGATCCGGTTGCGCCAGAATGCCGGGCCTCCCGTGGCCATCTGCATTGGCAAGAGGACTAGCGGGAAGGAGAGACGCTCGTGGTCGGTCCATCGCTGGCGCACGAGCACGCACGCGCAGAGCATGGAGAGGATGAGGACCATCAGGAAGACCGACCAAAGGAGCACCGGGCCGGCCCACGCGCGCAGCACCCGAGGGTCGTAGAGCGTGGAGTTGCCCTGGAAGAAGCCTTTGAGCACCTCCGGGTCGCGCACGGCGAACCCGGAGGGGATGAGGGGCAGAAACTCTCCCCAGCCGTTCTCCGGGGTGGCAAAGTAGAAGGGCGCCGCCAGTGTTGGCACCAGGAACTGAACCATGCCCACGCCACCGATTGCGGTGCTCAGCGTGAGCATGATGTAGAGGAGGACCAGCTCGCTTTGGGTGAGGCCGGCGCGCCTCCCGATCACGCGAACCAGGGCGTTCCCGGCGATGATGCCGGTGAGAAGGATCACCGGTCCGCGCAAGAGTGACGTCTGGGTATACTGTATCGCCTGGGCGACTATATAACTGTAAGTACCCAGAAAAGCGCCCCCGGGAATGAGAAGGAGCGCCAGGATCCACAGGCGCGCTGGGGGCGCCTTCGCCGGAGTCGGAGTCTTCGTCTCTACTGCCATGGCACGACACAATTCCCGATGGTATTGGGCGAATCCTGCCAGAGATAAAGCGCTCAGCGAATCAGCGATTGCCCGCGGGGCAACCGGCGGGGGAAGATGCATCCGTGGCTTGGGGAAGCCTATCGCTCATCACAGCGCCGAAGCATACTCTGCGAGTGGAAGCTCGCCAAACGCGCTTACGTAGTCTGCGTCGGCATAGCAGGCAAAGGTGGTGAACTGCTGGATGCCACGCGACCGGTAGGCCTCCAGGTCCAGGGCGAACGCGGGCCGCCGCCGCTCCCAATCGAGGGCGCGCGTGACCGGCTTGCGCCAGCCCGCAAACGCGGAGACGTCCAGCCAATACTCCAGCACCTGCGCCTGCCCGGCGTCAAAGATCTCTAGGTTGGCGTCGAGCAGTTCGAAGTAGCGCTCCTTGACCGAGCGGTCGGTTGTTCCCAGCGATGCGTCTCCCTCCACCTTCTCGATGCAGTGGAGGCCGCCCGGCGCGAACTCGAGGAAGAGCCCCGGCGCGGGCCGTACCTGGCTCGGGGGAATCAGGGTGTAGGCGTAGGTGAGATGCGCCAGCGTGGCGTGGGGATCGAGCGTGCGCAGCGCGGCGAGGATGCGGTTCTCCACGAGGAGCGCCTGATCCGCGGGGGTGAGGTCACGGCAGCGCGGGCAGTGGCAGGCAGGCGCGGCATCATCGCCCCAGTAGAAGTAGCGCCCGGTGGTCGGACGCAGGGTCTTGGCGACCCGGACGGCGGCTTCGGCCACGATCTCGAGCGCCTGTTCGGAGTGGACGCAGAGGTTGGCGTCCGGGGTGCGCTCTCCCGCGTCGTTCATCCGGAAGAGCTCGGGGTTCGTCTCAAAAAGCGAGCGCGGCAAGAGGTCGCATACCGCGTGCAGCTCATACTCCACCGCGAGGCCGAGGCGCTGGCATCCCTCCAGAAAACGCTGGCCTTCTTCCCGCTCGAGGATGGGGGCGATGGTTGCCCCCGCGCGCGAATCGTGGAGGGCAATGGTGGTGAGCCCCGCCTCTTTCGCGCGCTCCGGCCACTCGCGAAAGCTGAGGTCCTCGGGGTTGATCACGACCCCGCGCGTGCGTGCGCGTGCGTGTCTGTTCCATTCACTCATGCCGCTTCCAGTTCCTTTCTGCGGTGGCCGATCTGGCATCGGCTTGGCGGGTGAGTTCGACCCTCACGGGCTGCGCTCCTGGCGCGCTGGCATCAGGGCTGGCCAACCCTCTCACTCCTTGCGGCCTACGAGGAGCAGGCAGAGTGGCAGCCCCTCCAACGGCGCATTCTCCCATTCCTCCAGGCCATCGCCCATCTCCTCCAGGGCGAGGATGCGGCAGCCGGCTGCGAGCATCGCGGAGACGTAGTCGCTCACCGTCCAATGGAACTCGTAGCTCGGGATCGATCCGGGAGCCGCGCCGTCCACTTCGTCGGAGCGGTCGGTCTGGAACGGGCCGCGCACGAAGTAGGATGCCTCTAGTTCCAGGGGGGTGGCCCCCCATCTCCAGATGCGTCGGAAGGGATGGTACTCGTTGACCATGAAGAGCCCGCCTGGTCTCAGGATGCGTCCGGCCTCTGCGTAATAGCGGCGTAGGTCGGAGACCCACACGGCCACATGCCCGCCCGTGTAGACCCCATCGAAGCTGGCATCGGGGATGGCGCTCAGATCGGTCACATCGGCTCGGAGGAAGCGCACATCCAGGTCGAGTTCTCGCGCGCGGCGAGCGGCGGTGTCGAGTTGCACTTGCGAGATGTCGACCGACGTGACGCGCGCGCCAAGGCCCGCCAGGGCGAAGACGACCAGATTATCGCCGCTGCCGAGAACGCAGATCTCCTGCCCGGCTACATCCCCCAGGTAGCGGCGCTCCTCAGGCCGGAGGACCAGCTCCGGCTCGCGGTGGCATCGATGCCACACGCCGTGTTGCTCGATGCCGGCTTGCCATATGGGCGAGACGGCATCCCATCCTTTGCGGTTGGCTTCGTGATACTTGTTCACTGCTCCTCCGTTTCGATTTCTACCGAGGGCGCAACTTCTCTCGCCTGATAGCCTCGGAGTTCTGCCTCCCCGCGGTCGCATCCTGTCAACGAGCGTGGCGTGCGCACGTGCGAGAGAGGGGAGACGAGCTTTCCTGGTCACGCTCACGAGGCGTTGACGCCCGGCAGTCAGTGTGCTATAGTAACAGCATCCAGAAGGAGAGGTCGTAATGTTTCATCTTGGCATGCCAGAGCTTCTGATCCTCCTTGCGATCATCCTGCTCCTCTTTGGAGCGAAGCGTCTGCCGGAACTCGCCCGGGGCGTTGGCAAGAGCATCACGGAGTTCCGCAAGGCTGCAAACGGCGAAGAGAAGGAAGCCTGAAGCCGGCCACCGTGTCTCCACACCGCGCGAAGCGGGCCGTGACCTTTCTTCTCGGCGGCGCTGTCGTGCTGTTTGCGTCCGCGCTGGCGCTCACCCCGTTCGAGAGCCACGACCTGTGGTGGCATCTGCGGGCGGGGGATGAGATTCTGCGGGCCGGCCGCCCGCCAACGCGCAACCTTTTCTCCTTCACCGCGCCAGACCACCCCTGGATCACCCACGAGTGGCTCTCGGAGGTTCTCTTCGCGTGGGTGTACGGGCAGATCGGTCCCGGTGCCCTGGTGGTGCTCAAGGTCCTGGTGATCGCGGCGACGTTTCTTGTCGTCTACGGGAGCGCGTGGCGCGAAAGCCGCAACGCGTGGGCCGCGGTGGCCACGACGGCACTCGCTGCGTTCGCCGCCCGCTTTACCTACGACATCCGCCCCCAGCTCTTTACCTACCTCTTCCTCGGCCTCTGCCTAGCGGCGATCGCCCGCCATCGACAGAGAGGCGACCGGGGCCTGCTCCTCCTCGTCCCACTCTTCTGCGTGTGGGCCAACATGCATTCCGGGTTCATCGTGGGCCTGATCCTCCTGGCGCTCGCTGCGGCGACGATGCCCCGGCATGCGCGTGCCTTCTTGGGAACGCTCGCGCTGGCAACCGCCGCCGCTTTGGTGACCCCATTCCACTGGCGCGGGCTGTGGTTTCCGGTGGAGGTGAGCCGCACCCGTCTCTTCACCGATACGCTCACGGAGTGGTTCTCACCGGACTTCCACTCCCCGTGGCTGTTTGGCTTCGAGGTGCTCCTCCTGGTCTGCATTGGGGTGCTCGCGAGTTCGCCGGCACGGCCCACGCTCTTCGAGCTGGGCACCCTCCTGGGGATGGCGCACCTGGCGTTGCAGCACCAACGGCATGTGCCGCTCTTTGCCGTGGCGGTTGCGCCCATCCTGGCGCGGCATTTAGCGTGCCTAGCCGAAAGAGTGGCCGAACGCCCTGTGATCCCATCCCGATGGGCCCCACTCGCCGCCGGCGCCGCCACTGCGAGCGCGCTAGTGTTCCTATGCCTGGCCGTGCCTCGCGCCAACGCCTTCGATCAGGTGACGCGGCGCGATACGTTCCCCACCGCCGCGGCCGAGTTTCTGCGGCGCCAGCCGCCGCTCCGCCTCTACAACTCCTACATCTGGGGGGGCTACCTCATCCGCTCTTGCCCGGAGCAGCCGGTTTTCATTGATGGCCGCGCCGATGCCTACCCGCATCAGGTGCTCCGCGATTACCTGGCCATTGAGCGGCTTCAGCCAGGGTGGCGAGAACTTCTGGTGAACTACCGCGTGGGTGCGGTCGTCTATCAACCGGGAACGCCCCTGGCGGATGCGCTGCAAGAGGATCCTGAGTGGCGGGTGGCCTACGCCGATGCGGTGGCCGTGGTCTTCCTGCGCCGAACGAATTCTTGGGATGATGCGGGCACGCCTTGACGCCGGGTTGGGGCGCGCGATATAATCTGTACCAGAAACAGCGTTACTACGACGGGGTCGGAACGCCAGCCGGCGTGGGGCGGTCGGGTCGGCGTTCGCGCGCTGTCGTGCGGTGCAAGGAGCCCCCAGACTGCGACCCGGCTGCCGGCAAAGGAGGTCGCCGTGTTCTGCGGCCATTGCGGGACCAAGAACCCGGATATCAACAAATTTTGTCGCGAGTGTGGCACCAGGCTGCCCGAACGGGCTCCCCGGACGCTCAGTGAGGAACAGTTCGCCGATTTGCAGGCACCTAGTCCCGCGCCACCGGTCGATCACGGCAAGGTCGCTGTCCTTATGGAGGCGGCCTTCTCCTGTCACCGCGAGGGAAAAATCGACGAGGCGATTGAGAAGTGCCTTCAGGCGACTGCCCTCAACGACCAGAGCACGTCGGCGCACTCGCTGTTGGCGCTCCTCTATGAGGAGAAGGGCCAGCTCGACCTGGCGGTGGTGCATCTCCGGCGCGTGCTGGAACTGAACCCCGATTCGGTGGCCGATCAGGAGAAACTGGCGCGGTTACTGGGTGAAGCCCCGCTCCAGGATGCGACTGCCGATGAGCCGAACCCCCCGTCGTGGGCCGCGGATCTTCTCAGCCGCCCGCTGGCGCTGAGCATCGGCGCGGGCGTCTTGGTTATGGCATTGGTGCTTGCGGTCTCGATTCCGCGCCTGAGCAGTCCTGCCGGGCGTGGGCGCACGGAAGTGGCGCGCCGGCCGGCGCCGACAACTCCCCCCCCGGCCTACAGCACCGGGGGCGCGGTTCGGAACAGCGCGCCGATGGGGCCGAGCGTCGCCCCGCCATCGAATCCGCAGGTGTCTCAGCCGGCGCAGGGAGCTCCGGCTCCGGCGATGGTACCCCCGCGCGCTGATGAGAGCGCACCCCTGGCGCAGGAGCGCGAGATGCGCTCGCGTACGGCACAGCCGCCGGCACCGCCATCGCCGTCGCCGACCCCGACCCCAGTGTTGATGCCCGAGGATGAGATCGAGCCGCTGCCGCCACCCGCGCCTCGGCGCGTGGCCTCGCCTCCCGTGATCTACCTGCCACCGACGCGGAGGCCGGCTATGGAGACGCCTCCGGCGCAGGAGCCGCCTCCGAGCGCGGTGACGGCGCCCCCGGCGGCACGCGCGCAGGGTCCGGTGGAGGTGGCGGTGACCATCGAGCAAGGAACTCCAACGCCGACGCGCGCCGAACAGGGCACGCCGCGCGCTCCTTCGCCTCCGGCGCCGGCGCCGAAGCCGCCCGCGCGGGCGCGCGAGGCTTCGCAGACCGACTATCAAGAGCGCGGGCTCGCGGCATCTGCGCGGGGCGATTATGATGAGGCGCTCGCCCATTTCCGGAAGGCATTGGAGGGGGCGCGCACCTCGCGCGAGCGGGGCAAGATCCACCAGCATATGGCCTATGCCTACCAGCAGCTGGGGCGTAGCAACGACGCGGGGATGGAGTATCGCCGGGCTATCTCCGCCTACGAGGAGCAGCTTCGCGAGGGAACCAACACCGATCTGGCGCGTTCCAGCATCCGCTCGTGCCAGGATGGCCTGCGCATGCTGGGCATGTGACGGCGCCCCGCCACCTCGCTCGTGATTGCCGCCGGAAAGGCGGTCCGCCTGCCTCGCCAGGACCTTCGTGGAGCGATTCCCGCACTATCGATCCAGAAACCTATGGCTTCCAGAAGCCGGATCGCTCCTGGTGGGAGTATCGCCGTGCAGGGGAGAGGAGTGTAATGCGCACCTTGTGGAGATCCGCAATACGCGCAGGCGCGCGACTAGCTGCGTCTTCGCCGGCCTGGCCGGCGGCCCCTGCGCGCGCGTTCCGCCGTGGGCTTCAGAGCGTGCCCCTGATGCTCGCGGCACTCCTGCTTCTTGTCGCGGGTGGAACCGCCGAGCCGGCTCGTGACGCCCGCCGGGAAACTCCTCGCATCCCGATAGTCCTCTTCGACCTGGTGTGCGAGGCGCCGCCCCCCGACGAGGCTCCTGATGCCAACTGGCTGACGCGGAGCCTGACCGAGGCGCTGATCGAGGCGCTGAAAGCGCGTGGCTATGACCCGATGCGGTTCAACCCGGAATCGCCCTCGATCATCCGCGCGGTCGACCGCGAGCGCATCCTCACGCTGGAGGATACCGCGCATCCGGAGCGCGAGGCATCGGCGCGCAAGATCGCCGCGGCATACGGCGCGCGCTACGTCCTCTTTCCGAAGCTGATGGAGCTCACCCTGGATCTGCCCGGGGCACAAGCCCGCCTGCGGCTTGGCCTGCGCGTCATTCCCGATATCGGCGCGACGCGCGAGGTGACGGGAGATGGCATGGCGCAGCTCAAGCCGGAGAAGCGCGCCAAGAAGCTGGCGGAGCGGATTCTCGCGCAGGCCGGACAGGCGGCTGCCGAAGAGCTGGTCCAGAGCCTGTCGGCGATGGCGTCGGGCGGGCCTGGGTCCGCCACTGCCCCCCGAGAGGCGGAGACGTACTACGCGCAGGCGATGCAGAGCCTGAAGGAAAACCGTCTGGAGCTGGTGATCCCGCTGCTGGAGCGGGCGACGCTGCTCGATCCTCAGAACGCCAAATATGCGGTGGCGCTGGGCGAGAGCTATCAGCAGAAGGGGCAGATGGCCAATGCCCTGATGGAGTTCCGGCGCGCTGTGACGATTGAGCCAGGCAACATCAGGCACCGGGTGCGAGTGGCGAAGATATTGCTGGAACGGAAGCTAGAGCGCGAGGCGCTTTCGGAGTTGCGCCGCGCAGTGACGCTTGCCCCGGAGGACGAGGAAGCGCGCGCCGCCCTGTTGGAGGCCTACCAGCGCAGTGGAATGGTGGAGGAAGCGCTCGAGGAAGCCAGGCGGATGGTGCAGGCCCGTCCGAAGGATGCCGGACTGCGGGTGACCCTGGGGGATCTGCTGGCACGCCAGGGGGCCGGGGATGATGCGATCCGGGAGTATCAGGAGGCGGTCACGCTCGACCCCGAGAGCCCGGTGCCGCATGAGCGTCTGGCGGCGCTTTACCGGAAGCGCGACCAACATGCTGAGGCGCTCAAAGAGCTGCTTCTCGCACAGCGGACTCCGGCGGGCGCCGATGATGCTGCCCGGTATCGGGTGATCGCGCACGCCCTCGATGAAGAGGCGCAGGTGCTGCTCGCTGAGGCGGCAAAGACGGCGGAGGCGGCCAGGAGCGGCACGCTGATTCGCGAGGAAGCCTACACAGCGGTGAAGACGCTGGTCGCGCGCGCGGATGCCCTCGCCGCCGAGATGTCTCAACTGAAAGCGCCCGGTGCCGTGAAGGATTCGCATCACCGGCGTACCTTTGCCTACAGCTTGCTGGCGCAGTGCCTCTTTGCCTACCAGGGGTTCTACGAGAGCGGCCGCGCCACCGAGGGGGCCAATGCCGAGGCGCTGCGCGCTCAGGCAGGCCGGGAGCTCGAGCGGGCACGCGAGACGTTGGGAACGCCCTAGCTATGGAGGAGAGCGGTTTGGGATGGCAGGCCTGGGTACGATAGGCAAACTGCTGGTAGGGCTGGGCATCCTCCTGGTCGGGATGGGGCTGCTTCTGATGGTGATGGACCGTCTCACGGGAGGGCAAGGGTGGCGCCTCCCTGGAGATATCCTCATCCGTCGTGGAAACACGACGATCTATATCCCGATTGCCACTTCAATCCTGGTGAGCCTGTTGCTGACAGCTCTCCTCTACCTGATCTCTTGGATGAGCCGGCGCTAAATGATGATGCTCTCTGATTTTGACTATACTCTGCCGGAGGAGGCGATTGCCCAGGAGCCGGTAGAGCCCCGCGATGCCTCACGACTGCTGGTTATGCACCGCTCTACAGGGACCCTCGAACACCGGGTGTTCCGCGAGATCATCGACTACTTGCGGCCCGAGGATACCCTCGTCGTCAACGATACCCGAGTCATTCCGGCTCGGGTGCACGCCGTCAAGGAGACGGGCGGCAAGGTGGAGCTTCTCCTCCTATCGCGAAAGGGCGAGGGCGTGTGGGAGGCGCTTGTCAAGCCAGGGAGACGAGTGCCGCCCGGAACGCGGCTTCTGGCCGCCGGGGGAGCTATTCAGGTGGACGTGCTGGAGCGCACCCCATCGGGAGGGCGACTGGTTCGCGTTTCCGGGGCGGGCGATCCGGAGCGGGCGCTGTTGGAGACCGGCCAGGTACCGCTCCCACCCTACATCCACCGGGAGCTGGCCGATGGCGAGCGTTACCAGACGGTGTACGCAGCGCGCTCGGGCTCTGCGGCGGCGCCCACGGCGGGGCTACACTTCACCAAGGAGCTGCTCGAGCAGATCCGCGCGCTTGGGGTTTCCGTGGTCCGGGTCACGCTTCATGTTGGCCTGGCGACGTTCCAGCCGGTGCGCGTGGAGGAGATCACCCAACACAAGATGCACGTCGAGCAGTACGAGGTCTCGCCCGAGGCCGCGGAGCAGATCAACGCGACGCGCGGTCGGGTGATTGCCGTGGGCACCACCTCCACGCGCGTATTGGAGAGCAGCGCTGATGAGGCTGGGCGGGTGCGCGCGGGCGCGGGAACAACGCAGCTCTATATCTACCCCGGGTACCGCTTCCGGGTGGTCGACGCGATGGTGACAAACTTCCATGTGCCGCGCTCGACGCTGCTGATTATGGTCAGCGCCTTCGCCGGTCGCGAGGCCGTGCTCCATGCCTATGCGGAGGCGCTGCAGCGCGGGTACCGTTTCTTCAGCTTCGGTGACGCCATGCTGATTCTCTAATGTGGGGTGGCGCGGCCACGGCTCTCCTCGGCCCTTCCGGCAGTGTGGATGTTCATCCCCGCGCGGTCGGCACGGGTATTGACGCCCGTGTGATAGCGGCGGCGAGCCTGCGCATTCCAATGGGGTGTTGTTGCGGGAGCCCCCTGGATGTGCTATAATGGACTTGCCTGCCCGCCCTGGTATCGTGGTCCTGCTGGGAGAGAGAAGCCATGGATGCGGCCAACGCCGCGCAAAGTCGCAGCATCGACCGGCGTACCATCGAGGAGATAGGGATCCCCTCCCTCGTGCTGATGGAGAACGCCGGCCTGGCAGTCGTCGCCATCGCTCGAGAAACGCTTGGCGATGTGGTAGGGCGCACCATCGTTATCTTCTGTGGGAAGGGCAACAACGGGGGAGATGGCCTGGTGGTCGCCCGGCACCTGCACCGCCAGGGTGCGCGCGTGCGCGTCGTCTTGGCTGCGCCGCGTGAGGAGTTTTCTGGCGACGCGGAGGTCCAGGCGCGGATCGCGACGAATCTGGGCGTGCCGATCACGCAGGTGCGCGCTGCCGATGAAGTGGCCGAGCTCCTCGCGGAGGCCGATCTCGCAATTGATGCCCTCCTGGGCACGGGTACGCGCGGCGAGGTGACGGGTTTGGTGGGCGACCTCATCGACCTGCTCAATCGCTCCAATGTGCCAGCCATCGCGGTAGATATCCCTTCCGGTCTGAATGCGGGTACGGGCGTGCCGTGCGGGCGTTGCGTGCGTGCCCATGCAACGGTCACTTTCGGTGTGATGAAGCGAGGGCTCGCGCTCTACCCGGGCGCGGCGCTCGCGGGCAGAGTGGTGCTGGCGCCAATCGGGATCCCGGCGGAAGCTATCGCCGCGGAGAGGATTGGCGTCTCGCTGGTAGATGCGGAGGCGGCCCAGGCGTTGCTCCCAAGGCGGGATGCCTGGGCACACAAGGGATCGGCCGGCAGTGTGCTCGTCGTTGGTGGCTCGGCCGGCATGACGGGCGCAGCCACACTGGCGGCACTTTCGGTGCTGCGCGCGGGCGGCGGGCTGGTGCGTTTGGCCGTTCCCAATAGCCTGAACGATATTTTGGAGACCAAAGCGACCGAGGCGATCACGCTGCCGGTCGCCGAAACCGAGGCGCGCTCCTTTGCGTCGGAGGGCCTGCGCCAGCTGGTGGAGGTGGCGGACGCGTCCGAGTGTGTCGCCGTCGGTCCGGGCCTGGGCCGGCATCCGGAGACGGCACGGGCGGTGTTGGAGTGGCTGCCCGGGGTGAAAGCGCCTCTTGTCCTCGATGCCGATGCGCTGAACGCCCTAGCCGATTGTCCCGAGGTGTTTGGCCAGCTGCAAGCGCCGGCGGTGATCACCCCTCACCCGGGAGAGCTGAGCCGGCTGTTGGGCCAGACGGTTGCGGAGATTCAGGCCGACCGCATTGCCGCAGCGGAAGAAGCCGCGCGCCGCTTCGGAGTCGTCACCGTGCTCAAGGGGGCCGGAACGGTGATCGCCGACCCGAAGGGCCCCGTCTTTATCAATTCGACCGGCAACGCCGCGATGGCCTCGGCAGGCATGGGTGATGTGCTCACCGGCGCGATTGCCGGGCTCGTGGCCCAGGGGCTCCCTGTGACCCTGGCGGCCGTGTTGGGGGTGTATCTCCACGGTCTGGCGGGCGATATCGCCACGGAGGAGCTGGGTGGCCCCGGTATCCTGGCGGGAGATGTTCAAGATCGCCTGCCTGCCGCTGCTGCGCGCCTGAGAGCAGGGCGCGTACCACCGGCGGTATCGATTCGGTGGTGATCGCGCCGGCTTTCACGGAGAGGGTTCCGCACGTGAAAATACTACGCACTGTTCGCCCAGCCATACTCTTCACGATGCTCCTGCTCCTTGGGGTTCCAGCGCGTGTCGCCTGGGCCGCCGGCACTCTGGTGGTCGGGATGCCCTCAGGCGAGTATACTGTTTGGCTCGAATACAAAGATGGCAAGGGCGCCGCGCAGGCGACGCCTCCCGTGAAGGTCTCGGGCACAAAGGCAGCGGTTGACCTCGCCCCGCTGGGGAGCAAGTTCACCGATCCCGTGGTGGTGATCCTCGATGAGAAGACGGGGAACGTCGGCACCCGGGCAGTCGAGGTGAAGGCGGGCGAGACCAAGGAGATCACCCTGGCCGAGAGCGACATCACGGCGGTGAACACCTTCCGGGTGTGCGCCGTGGGCGAGGATGGGAAGCCTGCCAGCGGCGGCGCCGTCACCCTGACGGATAGCAAGGGGCAGGGGCAGACCCGGCCCATCCTGCCGGGGCGCGACGGCGTGGTGGAGTTCGAGCGCGTTCCTTTCGGTCGCACCAACGTCAAGGTCACCTTCGCGGATGGTTCGACGCTGGCGCAGGATATTGAAGTCAAGGCGGATCACGCGCCCGGCGCTTTCTCGGTGGAACTCGCGAAGGCCACCCCCGACGGCACGCCGGCTGCTTCGACCGAG
>ERZ795060.2493-NODE-2493-length-18620-cov-7.776192_pt1 | contig 18620 bp, 26 predicted proteins | sample MGYA00375144_ERZ795060 | MGnify/ENA primary metagenome ERZ795060 (study PRJEB30189, sample SAMN05720157) | activated sludge metagenome | isolation source: anaerobic digester from wastewater treatment plant | place: Japan | collected 2015-05-15 ...
ACTACGGCAGCAGTAGCGAAGCAACTCGGTCGCAACTCCATCATGATCGAACTGAACCCCAACTACATCCCCCTCATGGAGAAAAGAGTGGGGGACTCGAATGTAAAAATCGTTGATATGTTAGAACTGGAGAGGAGATGGCACAATGATTGACTCCAATGTTGTCAATCTGGACGGCCCCACTGGCACAATAATAGAGGGAAACGCCCTGGAAGTGCTGGGCGGCATGGAGGCGGAGAGCGTGGATTGTCTCATTACCGACCCTCCTTACGGCTACTCCTTCATGGGGAAAGACTGGGATAGGGCGGTGCCGGACGTGGCGATCTGGAAGGAGTGCTTGAGGGTGCTGAAACCTGGATCCTTCGCCTTCATCATGTCGGCCCCACGCCTGGACGTGCAGAGTGAGATGGCAAGAAGGATTCAGGAAGCTGGATTCAACATAGCATTCACTCCGCTTTACTGGACCTATGCCACGGGCTTCCCCAAGGCTCAGAACATGAGCAAGGCGGTGGACAAGCGGCTTGGGGTGGCCCCCAAGGAAATCAGGCCAGCCTCCGGTGTAGGGTTCATGAAGCCCGACTCGGAGGATTGGAACGTCACCAAGAATCCTATCATCATGCCTGAACCGACCACTCCGCAGGCAAGGGCGTTGGATGGCTCATACGCTGGATTCCAGCCCAAACCCGCCGTCGAGGTCATCATGGTGGCCATGAAGCCCCTTAGTGAACGCACCTATGTGGACCAGGCACTTGCCAATGGTAAGGGGGTGACGTGGCTGGACGATTGTGGCATCCCCACGAATGAAACGGTGTCTAATCACTCCCGGAGTGCCAAGGCCGCAATCAGTAAGGGCAAGTATGGTGACAGCAGGGCACAAGAAACTCACCAGACGGCCAGACAAAAAGAGGGTCGCCGTTTCCCCGCTAATCTGCTCGTAAGCGATGATGTGCTGGGCGAGTATTCACGCTATTTCTCCCTCGATAAGTGGGCCGCTACTCTTCCATTCCTAGTGGTCCCCAAGGCCAGCAAGAGTGAGAGGAATAGGGGTTGCGAAAAGAACGATCATCCCACGGTCAAGCCCCTCAAGCTGATGGCCTACCTAGTCACGCTGGGGTCGAGGCCCGGTGATGTGGTGCTAGACCCTTTCGTGGGAAGCGGAACTACGTGCATGGCCGCCAAAGAACTTGGAAGGCAGTATATCGGCATTGAGATGAATCCAGAGTATGCCAAGATCGCCAATGCCCGGCTGGAAGCGACGGGGGTGGAAGCATGAGCAGAGTTACGCTGGCCGACATTAATCGGGCCTTCGAGGAGATGCGGATTCAGGACGTATTCAAGCCCCTGATAGGGAACGAGAATATCCGTGTCCTATGCTCTCTCATATTCCCCCTTCGCTCCCAATCCATCGTGATAGGGGGGGAGGCTGGCGCTGGCAAGACCGTCATGATGGACGGGATCGTGAAGATGGTGTGGGGCGACGAAGCCTTTGACGGTGAGAATCCCGATGTGTTTTATTTGACGGGTGCGAGTGGCAAGGGTCTGCTCAACCATGAGAACGCCAATAAGTGGAACACGGCCCGTCACGTCGTAATCCCGGAACTCGAATACATATTGAGGGGGGCAGCCGACACCAATGAGGACATATTGAAAACGGCCTGTGAGATGAAGAAATACATTTACACACGCTCCATATTGGGGGGCCAGGACTCGGAAACCATTGAGCTTAAGCCTCGCCCCATCATGGCCGCCCTGGCCAATGAGAATCCCCGCCTCCAAAACTTGAGCGATGAGATGGAGAGGCGGCTTAACAGCGTTTATATGACCTCCAACACCGCCATGAACAAGGCCGTCCATGTCCGAAAGGCCCTCATCGAGGCCTTGCCAGACCACCTCATTTACACGGGGGGCGGCGGCATGATTGCCGACATACAGGACCACTTCAGACGTGCCATGGACCAGCCCTTTGACGACTACAAGGACCTGGATTCCATATTTATCAAGAATCCATGCGCCCCCTTCGTGGAGTCCGCCATTCCGGCTGTCTTTACGAAAAGCAACACCACGATAGGGCAGTGGCACGAAACCATGAAGGCCGTTACCCACTTCTATTGGGAAGAACGCCAAATCTATGATGATGGGAGAGGGAACGCCATCATGCTGGTGACGCCCGGCGATGCCTGGACCGCATGGGATTTGGCAGGCCAGAGCGTGGTGTATAGTGCCCTCAAGATAAAGGACATTGGGAAGGAACTGCTGGATATGGTGCCCAAGAAGTCCATCGAGGACTATGGTGCCCTGTTCGGACGCCCCCAGTCCAATGAAATTCATATTGACCTGCTCCAGGACAAGTTAAAGGCGGCAGGCATACAGCGGACCACCAAACAGCTTGAGGACATGTTAACCAAGATGAATGTGGCTGGTTACATCAAGACCGATGGGAAGGGGAATTGGTGGAAAACCCAGGACTTGGCCGACATATTCGAGGCTTCCATTGATTGGGGGCAGGTGTGTGAGCAGGCAGCCGACTTTGTTCGCAAACACTACCCCAAGGACGTGGCCGACGATTACGAGGCCCGGTATTGTGCCGATCCTACCTTCCCACATTGGAGGACGGGGGAGATCGTCAAGCTACTGGATGGCGTGGAGCCAAGAGAAGGTGGTGATGTAGGCATGGGGACTGAAGATGTGGACTTGAGCACCCTTGTCTAAACCATTTATCATCAAACCATTTACAGAAATGGAAGTGTGGAAACTATGTTCAGTATCGACGAAAAGGCTGCGAAAGAACTGGTAAGGTGTGGATTGCTGAGAAAGGTGATCGAGGGTGACGCCCTGACTCCCGACGAAAAGGCCGTGATGTATTGGGAGCAGTTAGTGGCCAACATCGAGGAGGAAGTGAGGAAAGATCGTCGCAAGGTGCGTAAGGTCGCCAAGGTCGAGAAGGTGGATGTGAAGGAAAAGCCCGTTGGCACCTAGGATTCGCTCACCCGTGGACACGACCATCCGTTACACAGGTGGGCAAACCATTTCCCTCATTTTATTCGCCGTCATGGGTGAAGTGGCCCCATATTTGGCCTCTATTATATATGGAGTACACGACTCCCTGAATTGCAGGTAAAACCCCTGGACGGGGCGTGGTGCAACGGGAAAGACGTGTGGGACAAACCCTTTCCAGGAAGTGTGGAATAGTATCTACCAACAGAACTCTGTGGCCCTACCTACCTCCGGGGCAGCAGGTTTGCGACCACCCCTTCATCTCCTCCCCTGCACGTCCGCCGACATTGCATCACGCCCTCGCCAGGCAACAGGGCGATGGGCAAGGCCGACAGATGTGCGTGTATCGGCAAGGAACCAAAGAACGACAACACAGCACGATCGAAACTATGGCACAAACCCCAAATGCGTAGGGGTACCACTGGCGTGGCCCCCACCATCTTGCCTTGATCTCCTTCTGACGGCCCCCAAGTTCGCCCTGTTAAGTGTTGGCCTGTCAGGAGAAGATGGTAAGTGTGGTAGATTGGGGTATGAATGTCAGGGCCAGAGTTGGCCGCTACATATTGGACATTTTGCGAACGAATGAAGGGCTGACCGCCGCCGACATTGCCAAGCGGCTGGATGATTACGAGGGGACATATCATGGCCTCACGGCCCGCCAGGTCGCCCCCTTTATAAAGCGTAACTTGAAGGGCATGGTGGAGGGCAGGCCGGATGGCCACAAGGGCACCTATACCTACCGACTCGCTCCCGGTGTGGCGGAGCGACTGGCACATGAGGAGGGCGACATATGAGCAAGATATATTCGGAGTGCCCGGAGTGCCATCACCCCTTCGACTCCGACCTGGTTTCATGGATGAAGAAAAGGGTGGGGCGATGGTTTTGCCCGTTCTGCCACTGGACGAATCGTGACTTCATTCCGGCCAACTATTGGGCTAGGGACTTGGACACGGCGTTCGAAGCACGGAGCGTGGCGTGAATGGCGGTGGACATGAAGAGTGAAATGAGTGGCATGGACCTATGTGAGAGCTGTCGCCACTATCACGGCGACGAGTGCCTGGCCTTCTTCCACAGTCACCATACTAGGGTCATAGTGGGGGAAGGTGGCGTGGTCAATATCACGGAATGTAGCATTTACGAGGAAGTTGAGTCAGATAGCCGGGACGGGATGGCACATGAATGCTTTTGACAGGATAAGGGCGAGGTTGTTCCCCGAAAACAAGGCATGGGCCTATGAGGGGGAGGAAGATGATGGGACAGAGGGCGAAAGGGGGGCCATAATGTGCCAGAAATGTAGGCGATGGGTGCCAGATGTATGTGTGAAGACGTGCCCCTACTGTGAGGCGAGGCTATGAGTGAGGAGCGGCCCCGATACTGCATCGCCCTCTCATGCTACGTGGGGAAGTGTCCCTTCGAAGGGTGCAAGGAGTGTGGGCAACATGGCGAGTAAGGCGAAATGTGTTCCACGTTCGAGCGAGCCTAGAACGGGGGAAACGGGTCACAAGATCGCCATAACGGGGGCCCAATGCACCGGCAAAACCACACTTGCCAATGCTTTGGGAGATGAACTGGCATGGGATGTGGCCCCTGAGTTGGCCCGCATCGCCGTCAAGAAGGGCTACAAGCTGAATGGAGACTCCGACTACTCCACCCAACACTACCTAATAAGGGCCCAAATGGAGTGGGAGAGAGAAAGAGATGGCCACAACATGGTGTGCGACCGCTCCACCCTGGATGCCCTGGCCCATTCCATCCACATGTATTGTGAGGGAAAGCTGAGGGAAGGGGAACTAAGGACATTGGCGAACCTTGCCCTGCCATGGGCCCACACCTACGATCTTCACGTCCTTACTGTGCCGGGCGACTGTCCCATGGTGGATGATGGATTGAGGAGTACGGATGTGGAGTTCCAAAACAGCATATATCGGCTTTGCAGGCACCTGCTGGCCAGGTATAACATCCCCTTTATTACCGTGAGGGGAAGTGTGGATGAAAGGGTTGGCATTGTGCTGACCGAACTTAAGAAACGCAACATAATGAAGTAGGAGAGATGATTAATATGGAAAAGGAGAGATATTTATTTGTAATTTCAAAGTGCCCCAAGTGCGAGATCGTGAAGGCCCACATGGTGGACTACCGCATCGATGATGTGGAGATAAAAAACGTAACCACGGATTCGGACGCCCTAGCACTGGCCGCCTTCCTGGAGGTCGGCATGGAGGTGCCCGTCCTGTATGATGATGGCAAGATCGTGGTAGGGCCTGACCGCATCATAGAACATCTTGGGGATGGTGCGTGAGGCCAAATGCCAGAACACGAACGGGTCTTCAACAAAAGGGGGGACGAAGTGGCCCCATATTTACTCCACCTTAAATATAGTAAATGGACTCCTAAATTTGCCAAATGGACCTAGTTGTGTCTAGGCAGGAAGTGTGTGAACATTGGGTGAAACACGAAAGTACAAGTTGCGTTTCGATGAAGGAACGGTAGTGGAACTGACCGACATAGTGCAAGAAGAAGGGTGGAGCGGTGGATGGGTGCGCCTCTACAGGGCGGATGGCAGCTACACCAGGGTGAACTACGATCGGGTCATCATGATGGATGTGGTGGAGGAATGAGTGTGATGCAAAGGCTGAGATGCTTCCTGGCCAAGAGGAAGGATGATTGGCTGGAGTGGGAAGTGGTGAACCACCTGCACCCATGCGAGCATAGACGCCGGTTTTGCAAAATGTGGGTGTGCGACATTATGGATGCCCTGCCGCTCTACGACTACACCATTAGGCTGAGGCCTAGTATGTGTGCGGCGTGCTGGGCCAAGGACATGTACGGCGACAAGAAGAGCGTGGAGAGTGCGTGCGACAGCCAGGAGGGCACATTATGAAAGTTGTCCTCATGGCACACACTCCCGATCCCGACTGGCTCTGCACCATTGCAGGACGCACCTGCTACTCCCCCCTCCCCATGCACGACATTGAGCAGGGGGAGAAGGGGTGCGAGGCGTGGCTGGCCGACAAGATAGAGAGGGGGCATGAAAGTGTGCTGGAACACGCCTCATTCACCTTTAGTATTGAGGGAGCGAGCAGGGCCCTGACGCACCAACTGGTGAGGCACAGGATAGCGTCTTACTCACAGCAGAGCCAGCGGTACGTGGGCATGGAGGACTTCAAGGCCGTGTATCCGCAATCCATCATGGATGAGCCGGACGCATTGTTGGCCTACAATGATGCCCTATTTGTGATTCAGAGGGCGTATAAGGAGATGGTGAAAGCTGGCGTACCCAAAGAGGATGCCCGCTACATTCTGCCGAACGCCACTTGCACCAATATCGTGGTGACCATGAATGGACGGGAGCTTCGCCACTTCTTTGAACTCAGGCTGTGTAGCCGGGCCCAATGGGAGATAAGGGAACTGGCCAGCCTCATGCTGACCGAGTGTCGCAAGGTGGCCCCTGGCCTGTTCCACAACGCTGGCCCCAAGTGCCACGATTGCGTCCAGCCCTGCAAGAACCCGTTCGTGAGGTGAGGTGATGGCGATATTGAAGTGCCCCGATTGCGGCTCCACGGACCTAAAGGATATGTCAGAACAGGACGCCTACCTGTGCCAGGATTGCGGATGTATAGGCCATTTGGGCCTGATACGCCTCCCCATCGAGGTCAAGCTGTGTGGAACTGCGCTGCGTATATACCCGGACTATCAGACGGGCCGCTTTGAACTGAGGCTGGTTGAGAGCGAATCTGTAGTCACTGACGTATGTGGATTCGCCTCAGACGCCGATCTGGTCAAACTGAGCCGACTGAAAGACAGAAGGGTGGAGATCGTGATACGAGAAGCTGATGGAGGCGAGTGACGTGTCCGAGCTTGAGGATGATGTGGTGAACGTGGCGAACCGCCGCATACCGTACCCGATCGCCGGAATAAAGTCCCCTCCCATCGATGAGGAAGTGGCCTGTCAGAGCCACTACGCCTCCTCCCCCATCCAGCCCATATCTTTCATGGAGGCAAATTTCAGCCATGACGAAATGGTGGGGTTTTTGAAAGGCAATGTGCTGAAGTACGTGTCCCGCTACCAGGAGAAGGGCGGGGTGGTGGACCTCAAGAAGGCCCGTGTCTATCTGGATTGGCTGATTGAGAAGGAGGAGGGCCGCAAGCTCACCATAATGGGGGTCATGTCTGGGGAAGGGGAGCAATGAATTGGTCCTCAAACTCCTTAATTAGGAAGTGTGGGACAACATGAATGATGAGAAGTGTGGAGAGCAAGAGAAGTGTGGATCGAACGGCCTGTGCAACATTAAGGTGAACGGGCGCTGTGCCCATAGAACGATATCGGGCACTGGCATGAAGCTGGGCATACTGCTGGTCCTGATGGGTGTGGTTGCCGAATGGCTTGGCCACGTCCCCCTGTTCGACTACGGGGGACTTGGCATCGTAATGGTGGTAGGCTCCCTACTATTCTTCGCCCTCGCCCTGCTGGCGACCCTCATCATAGCCATTGTGGAATGGCTGGTGCTGAGGCGCAAGGGTGCCAAGCTGGAGGTCAGGTGGGGGAGGGGCGAATGAGTCAGAGTCCGGCTCAGGCACTCGCCCAAGCCTTTTTCTCTTTTTGTAAGGAGGAAGTAAGGAAGGGCGGCGATTATCGGACCCGCATCCGCAACAACCGCCTCTACCACGAAGCACGTGGCGTGATAAGGAACGTGGACGCCATAGTGGAGAAGGCCGAGGGCGATATGGCGTTGGCCGTCCTGACCCCCCAGATCACCCAGCACTACCAGGACCTGGTGGAGGGATTTTGGCAGAGCCACAATTTCGACGTTCCCATCATGAGGAAGAACAGGGCTGTCGAGGCATATGAAAGCCTGGAGATGACCCGTGCCTACCTGAAGGACACCTATCCCGAACTCTACAAGGCCGCCATGAGGCAGGGTGGGGAGAACTGGCTGAGGCGAGAGTATGCCAAGGCCATATACAAGGTGGAGAAGGCTCGCAATCAGGAGTGGTGGAGCCGTAACCCTATCACCTATCGGTACGGTGGAAAAACAGAGGACATTAGGGTGTTCGATGGCCGCCCCCCACTCCCCTACATGCTGACCCCCAGAGCCAACGGTATGAGGGAGGTGGGCCCCCTATGAAGGACAACATTCCCGATCCCGCCGTATCGGACCTGGTGTGTAAGGTCTGCCATGGCCGCATGGCGAACGTGATGTTCACGCACATGGGTAGGTCGGAATCCCTGAAGCTGTGCCCCACGTGCGACAACATGTCTAGAGTCGCCTTCGACGTGGCCGACTTCATAGAGGGAAAGGCGGAGGGGAAGGTGGACCCCAATGCCACCTTCCAGTACAAGAGGTCGTGGTGGGCCACCCTGAAGGCCAAATCCAAGATGTGGAGGAAGAGGCGTGTCGTGCTATGAGGAGACCATTACCATAGAACGCTACAAGGAGTTGTGTAGGGCCGAAATAGAGGCCGGGGGCCCCTACCGGCTCCGCATCCGGGGAGGCCGTGACGGCACCCTAATGGAGGGCGTGATAAAGCCGTCGTGGTGGCACACCGCCTTCCTGGAACAGTACCCGTTGGCCGATGCCGACTACATAATAGCACAACTGGAGGCCGAATATCTGTGCGACCACTTCGCCCTACACGCACACCACATAAAGGAACTGGTGAAGTCCGGCTCCAAGCTGGCCCCTGAGCCCCACAACATGGTGGATCGCCTCATATTCTACACCAAGGTGAAGGGGGGCAAGGAAGTGATGGAGCAGTATGTGTGGCGCAACGGGAGGGCGGCACTCGAAAGATTGGCCCTCGAATATTTGGCCGACAATGGGTTATGTGAACGCACATAGCCCCACTTCCCAAACCATTTCCTTTTTTTTCTCCATTATGTTTGATACATTTCCCCTCCCACATCTATCCTCTCTAAAAGAAATGTAAGGGACATGTTGCGTTGGAAATGTGAAATCCTTTTGATATGTGACGCTCTAACCCAGTAACAGGCGGGGGGAAAAGTATTGGTAATATGGCACATATATGGGGCATAGTATCTTAATGTGTGCGAGCCAGACAGCATAATGCGTCAGAACGGCCCTACAATGCGTTTTACGGCACTTTAGGTTAGGGGGCTATGCCTACTACCTTTTGGAAATAAAAATGGACTGTAGGGCATTCTAGGCCCCTTAGAATCGATTTTAGGAGGGCTAGGCAGGCCCGTTTACAGCACGGGCTTCTCCACCCCCGAACCCGACAAGTAGGCTTGCCCCCCGTTGGTTTTCGTGGTGTCGAGGCGCACCGCCACGTATGCCTCCCGCATCCCATCCATTTCTATGCCCTGGTCCAGGCGGTCATCGTATGGTGCGGGGCGACCCGTTCGGAGCCGTGCCACGGGTTCGCCCCCTACGCACGATAGCGTCATGCCGATCTGTGCGCCGAAGCACGGCATGTTGTCATTGCACTTTATCCACACCTCTCCCGTCCTCAGATCGCCACTGGTATGCTTGATGTGGAAGGATGAGGGGGATATGGAGTACAGGTTGGCGGGTATGGTTTGCTTGTTGGGCTCCAGCATGGTGGTGTAATGCACCAGGAAGCCACCCCGCCTCTCGGCGGTGTTGATGGGGTCGGTGTAGCAGCGTCGCAGCTCCTTCTGGAGTGCCATTCCCGCACCATTCCATAACCCACTCGGATATTGGGTGGCACTAGGAAATTCGGGCTTCAGCTTTTCATACATCTCGTCATAGGTGCGAAGGCGTCCGCCATACTCAGTCTTGCCCTTCAACAGTTCGATGCGGTTGGGATTGGGCAGTAGCCCCACTTTCCTTGGCTTGTAGTGATAGATGATATTAGTTTTCTCATCGACCCAGTCCCCCTGCACCCAATCATCATACAGTCCCAGTATGCGGTGGGGAGGGCATTGTAGGGTGAAGCTCATGTCAGAGTCCAGCTTCGCAATCTCCCATACATCGACATATTTGGGGACGTACAGGTTGTTGCGGTCCACCATGAAGGACAGGCCAGCATATTGAATCGTGATCCCCATGTCCCGCCCCTTGCCCTCTGGATCGGGATTGACGTCATATACGGTCACTGAAACCCAGTTCACAAGCAACACATATAGATGACCATCGTTCGTAAAGTAAGGGTGCAGATCCTCCTCTGGATAGACGTCGTATGTGTCGTATTGTATGGAAAATATGTCCTTATTTCTGCCCTCCCCGAACAAGCCCCATTCATTGCTGAATGGTTTATAGATGTATGCACGGAGCGTATCGTATGGGGCCTTGGCCTTCAGCATCAGACACATGGATTTAATGCCCCATTGTGCCCCTTCCTGGATGCGGGTGTCGAAATCCAGTAGGACGGATTGCGTGAAGGCTATCCTGTATATATCCCTGCCATTCTGCACACTTTTTATAAATTTGCAGTTCACAATGTGACTGGGCTTATTTCCATCGAAGTCGTCATAGGTAGATATACCCTTCTTGTTGCTCCACCTGTATAGGGTTGGCGTCCTATCCGTGTCCCATTCGGGCGTGAAGTCCCACTCGTAGTTTGGCCATGTTCCTTTTATGGCCCTTGGTACATGCATGTAGGCGTTGTCGGAGGTCGTGGACGTGTAATCGGTTATGGTGGCATCGACCCCCCTCACCCAGCAATTAACAAGAGAAAACTCGCCTGCCCCATACAGATTAAGGTCGCCGCTGGCATCCTCCACCTTTAGTGGGTATCGGTAATGAGGGAAGATGGGCCCACTGTAAATATCCATCAACTTCAAGTAGCGTCCCGTCGAGCCATCTGCGTGGGATATAGTGGCGGGCGTCGAAGGGTCGGTAGGGAGTGTCCATATCTTTCTCTTGGTGGTCATGTTGTGGTCCAAGTTATTGCCATATAGCACTATTTCTCGCAACCTGCCCCTCATTTCATTGAGAGTGAGCTTGCCAAAGACGTGGGTGTGCCCCACATCTATGTTGGCCACCTCCGTGATGGGTTTTATGATCTTGCCGCTCACTAGGTCGGAGTTGGAGGATGCATCACTGGTCCCGAATCCGATCGCACATATGTTGGGGTTGTCCGTTATATTGGCATTGGTGGCCACGTCCCCGGTCAGGTAGGCCCTGCCGTAATCGGATATTTCCTTGTTGCGTTCCAACTCCTCCAATATCTCAGCCAGTATCTTACCCGTGGTCTTCCTGCTCGATTCGAGTTCCAGGGTGGTGGTCCACCTGTCCCCACTCATGGAGTGGGTCTGGGCCATCACATTCTTGTGGAGGGACAGGAAGGGGTTACCATCGGCATCGAGGCGACGGGGGTCCACCACCGTTATGGATTTACCCACCAGATTGATGGGAGTGGGCACCACCGTTATCTTCATGGAGCGTGTCTCGCCACACCTCACCTTGTAGAGTTGCTGGGCCTTACGCACCACCGTAGTTATGTCGCCATATTCATTGTCCTGCACCTTGAGTTCACGGGCCCCCTCCCCTATCGAATAGAAGAGTTCTGGACTGGCCCCCACCACCGTCACCTTGTCGTACTCCAGGGCACCATCCCTCATTATATCCTCACTGTTCACATCGACACCCACCGTGAAGGTGATGCCCGATGAGGGAAAGTCCGTGGTCGAGTCCCCGTACAGCGGGGTGCGTGCGATATGGAGCTGACGAGCGGAGTCGTCGAACCAGAAAGCCAGCCCATAGGTGTCGCACACGAACTTGATGGCCCCATACAACGTAAAGCCGTTGAAGGACGTTAGGCTCACCAAGTCCACTTCGCCCTCGATAACGTCCCCGGCATGATTGTGCAAGGAATACCCCGTCTTATACAACAGGCCGTTCGGATAGTTGCCCTGTGGGTCGGCGGTCCACCCTATGTCCTCATAGGTGGGAGGATCGCCATACTGCACCATGCGTTGATTGGTGCCCGTGAATATGGCAGGCACCTCCACCCCCTTGTAGACAAGCTGGTTGGGTCCCACCATGGCTACGCTCATCGCCCCTCCACCCTTGCAGGACAGCGATATGGCATCGGCACCATTGGCTGTAGTGGTGTAGGAAGAAGAACTCACCACACCGTAGAACAAAGTTGTCGAGGGGGCAGTGCCATCCCGGCTACCTTTCACCTCCACTATGTCTCCGGAGTCCGGCTCCACCTTATTGGAAAGCCAGCACTCTGGGTCATTTAGGGTCAGGGAACAGGTCGGTATGGCGTTCACGGCCCCGCTTATCGAGGCAGAGGCCAGGAAGTCCGTGATATCTCTGCCATTAAGCAGGACTTGGTATCGAAGCGTATCCATTATAATTCACCGTTGTGAAAGTTATCTGGGTCGGGCCGCCTCTCGTATCTCGAAGCTGAAGCTGGCCACCTTCTTCTTCCCACCATATCTGTAGGAGGGGAACGATAGGTCGGTAATCACGCCCCCCACTCCCATATCGTCGCCACGGAAGTACACATATGAGCCGTTCTTGGCCACTTTCTCCAGGAAGTCCGTCGCCTCCCTAATGTTGGTCTGGGTGCTTGTGAGGTAGCCAGTGATGCGGTGGCGGCGAGTGCGAGATGGGGAGAGCTGGGGGCGACCCATAGAGAGCGGTATTTTGAGATGATTGGACGTGGCCGATGTGGTGGTGTCTATGCCCGTCAGGAAGAAGTCGGTCCAGTCCACATTGTATAGGGAGGGACCATCGGCATAGCAGGCAAACTCATACAGCCTTGGGGCCGAACCTGTCACCCTTATGCCAGGGGAACCGCTCACTATGGCCGAATCAATGGTCGTCAGTTGAAGGTTGCCATCAACATATGCCTTCAAGGAAGTGCCATCTACGGTGAGTCGATAGGTGTGACGGGCGGCAGGCGATATGGCAGCCATAGATTTGAGTACAAGGGTAGTGGTGGTGCCATTCACCACCTTCATGATGGCCAGTGTACCATATCCACTGAAGTAAAGCCGATAATAGGTGGGTCGGCCAGATGTATATGATGTGCGGGCCAGCACACTAATTGCGTTGCCTCCACTTACTCCCTCAATGTCGGCCACCAATTCCACAGAATAGGAATGGCCAGACCTTGCCCCTACATACAGGTTGGCCGTGATGGGGGAGGTGGGCTTGGCGTAGCCATAGTTTGGAACGGCGGCGTCGCCCGTGACCAGCACCACCCCGTCGGGATTCGCCCACTCATCATTGTGGGGCCAAGAGCCGGACGCCCTCACGAAATCGTCGCTGCAATGAAGGATGTGGAGGGATGCTAGTCCGTCCCTCATTACTCCACCACCATGCCCTCGATCCGAAACGACGCTAGCTTGCGTCCCACCTTGAATGACGGCCCCACCACGCTGGTGGGCACCATGACACGACTCCAGTAGGGCGTATTTACCAGTAAGGTTTTTTGATTGAGAGAGATGCGTTCCAGCACCTTGGCGGCCTTCAAGGAGTGGGAGCCCGCCACAATTATTTCGACGGTCAGGCTGGGAATGTCAAGGGGCCCACTCGCATCATGGATCGTGGAACATGTCATCACGGAGCCACCACCACCGTTCCCTCTGGTCACCATCTTGTCGCTCGTTATGTCGCACTCGAACCACCTCACCCACCTCTCTCCCTCATTATAGGCATAGGAGAGGGGGGACAGCGACAGCACTTCATGGATGGAAGGCATTACTTCACCACTCCCTTGGGAACGCCGGACGCCAGTAGGGCCTCGTCCACATCATCCTTGTCGGCCTCGTAAATGTTGATGTTGCGATTGTCGAAATACTGGACGGGAGCGTTGTTCCAGTCATTGTCCGACGGAGATGGGAGAGGTGGTGCCCCTGGAGGAATGTTGATGTAGTGGTTGTCGAAATATTGGATGGTGGCGTTGCTCCACTCATTTTCCGATGGAGATGAGGGAGGTGGGGCCACTGGAGGGGTCGTGGTGCCTGCCAACATGTCCGTGGACTCCGATGGAGATTGGGAAGGTGGAACCTTTGGGGAAGTCGTGGTGCCTGCCAATATATCCCTAATATCCCTAGAGCCCAATGGATATTGGGAAGATGGAATCTTTGGGGGAGTCGTGGCACCTGCCAACAGGGCCATGGAGCCAGCCAGGGCCGCCACACCAGTAGCGGCTGCTATTCCGGCTGCTATCTTGCTTGCCCCTGCTATGGGATTGGTGAGAGTTGCCATGAAGGCCATTGCAGCATTATAGGCCCATATGGCGGCTATCAGCGACCCCAAGGCCGTGACGAGGAATCCTATCGCCCTCACTGCCGGATCGGTGGATGATAAAAATATGGAAATGCCAGCGAACAGCATGCCGAAGGAGGCGTAGGCGAGAGTGGCACTACGGGTCAGGTTTTTTACCGACAGTTCCATTTTCAGCAGGTCCACTATGAAGTCCGGCGTCATTTTCCGCATGACCACCATGACCGCAATCATTTCCAGAATGGGGGCGGGGACCTGGCTCAGGATGTTAACTAGCACCACGAAGCTGCGGGCCAGTGGCTCCAGGGCAGGAGTCAGGTCGTTGAAAAGCTCCACCAGATTGGTAACGGTCTCGATAAGGAAGTAGGCATTGTTTTGCACGAACTGTGCCGATGTCATGATGAGGGTCTGGACGGCGGATATGAAGGCGGGAGAGGATAGGGCTTCCTTTATGCCAGCCAGGGCCACCCTAAATTCCTCCATTACGGTGGCGTCAGCGAAGGGAGCCAGTAGGGCCGCCTCTATCTGCCCCCACAGAGCTTCGAACGAAACCCTGGCCTCGTCGCTCGCATCTTTCAGCACCCCATTGCTGTTCTTGACCAGCTCCACCATGCGGGGGTAGTCCTCGGCAATGGCGGCGATTTGGAGCTCCACACGGGACGCCCTCACGCCCCACAGGGACATGAGTTCGGCAAACTTGCCGGATGCGGGGTCGTTGGCAAACTCCTTCACCTTCTCCACAAATCGGGACCAGTTAATCTGCAACTCATCACTTACGATCTCCTCTCCCATGAGGCGATTAAACCTTTTCCGATCCGCCATCATGCGGCTCATAAGGGTGCCGAAGTTCTCACCGAATGGGGCGGCGATGCTGGACAGAGAGGCCGCCATGGCGAAGAACTCAGAGGGGTCCAGGTCGCCCAGGGCGGCAGATGAACCCACGTACTGCAACATGGAGGGGATGTCCGTAACGTCGAGGGGAGAAGCGGCCACTGCGGCCTGCACCATGTCGGCCAGTTCAGCCATGCTGCTCACCTTGTCCCCGAACAGCGTGTAGGCCTTATTCATTATATCGACGGAGGTGGCCACATCCATGTTGTTGGCGATGGCAAGCTGGGTGATGGGTTCCAGCATTTCAAATGTCTCAACGTAGTCACGGCCTGCCTTAGCCAGTTCAAGAACCGCCGCCGATACGTCGCTCGCACTTCTACCGTATTGGGTGGACAGGTTGCGGACCCTCGTTACCATGTCATCGAAGCTGGACTTGAAGCGAGGATCGTCAGCGTTGGCCGCCGCCATTTTCAGGTTGGTGTCCAGCGAACTCACGGCCTTGGATGCCAGTATGGAGGGAAGAGTGAGGGCGGCCAGGGACGTGCCACCCAGCACCAAAAATGTCTTGACGTTGTATAGGGCTTGGCTCAAGGACTCGGACACCAGACGAGTTTCGGCCAACTGCTTCTTGACACCATCCATGTCAAAATCATTGGTGTCGGACAATATTTTGATGATTACGTCAGCCCTGCCAGCCATGTATACCTCATATTAATCTGTCCGTGGGATTCGGGCGGCTCACTTCTGGCTCCCACCCTCACCCATGGAATCGTTACGCTCGCCATAGTGAGTGGGGCGTGCATTTCGCCCCTAATTTGAGAGGGGTTGGAACTTCAGGCCCAAATACGCCTCCTCATCTTGCGCCGTTGCACCTTCTTGGTTAGCCCAAACTGTCCCTTGCCATAGCTCATCAACCATTGCTCTACGTTCAGCATGGAGAAGCCACCGGAAAGCACGGAAGTGAAGTCCCTGGCCTGCCCTATCACAGCGTATAGGCTGGACGGAGGCATGAGGGTCATGGCGATGTCGTATGGAGTCCAGTTCAACTCCCTCTTCATGTTGAGGGTTGGCATATTGGAACCCAACACGCTGACCCCCTCGCACGAACGTACAAGTACATTCAGGCCAGTATTCATGATGGAGCGGGCCTTGACGAACCCCGCCTTGACGCCCCTCCCCAGGAACGGACGGGCGGGCACCTTCCAGTTGCCAGGTATGTAGCCGAACCTCAGCATATGGGGGGACGATCGGGTGCCGTTCTCATGACTCCACATGTAAGGGAACCCCTTGTCCGCCCTATCCATGGAGGGATGATGGGTGCGATGGCCCGCCACTGGCAATGTTAGATGATAGGTGGCCGACATGCTGGCGTAATCTTGCATGTCCACGATGACACGGGCCTGGTGCAGCGCCCTTTCCAGCCGCCCCGTTTCCTTCAGTTGCGTGGAGTTGCCCTTCACAATGGAGGTGGCCGGGGTGTTGGGGAGCGAAGAAACATTGGCCTCCTTATAGGACTTTATGACGCCCTGCTTGATGGCATTTCCCGCCGCCAGCAGGTAGGGGCGAAGCAACCTATTGGCGTTCTGCTCCACGGCGGTTAGGCGAGGAGTGGCACGATCATATACTATGGCGTGTCCCCTCCGCACCTTGCCAGATGCGATCTGGCGGTCGTTGTAATTGGCCTTCTTCCAAAAACTAGAGTTGCTTGAGTCATTGGGCCAATGCCATGAGTCCCATATGGCCCCTCCCATCTTGAAGGGGCCGTAGTTGGGCATCTCGTCGGGCTTCTCTATCGGCATCTCTACCTCTTTTCCTTGGGGACATATCCTGCCTCGATGAATCGGTCCATCTCGGTCCAGTAGTATTCTTCATAGGCCAATGCCAGGTCCCCGCTCATGTCACGGCCACTTTCCGCCATGGCGTGCAACTCCTTGCCATACTCGAAGCGTTGCAGCCGGTTAAGCAGACTCACCATGACAAGTATTTCGGTCTTGGTGTGGGACCGTATTTCCCTGAGCGTCATGCCCCTGTCTATGAGGGGAGCGTAGATCGAGAGGGCTTCTGTAGACTCCGAAGCCCATCGGAAAAATGTTCGGCCACCTTTTCGGTCAGGCCCCACAGTTCCATGCAGACGGCACCCTTCACGGTGTCGGGCCACCTATCAAAGTCCTGGCGACTCCATATCACGTCGCACTTCTCAGGGTTCTCCCTCTGGGCCTTCTCTATCATGGCCCACGCCTTTTCGTGCATCATGAACTGGTAGATGCGGGCCTGCTTCTCCTCATCGCTGAGGTTGGGGTCCAGACGCTTGGACTTGTCGCTAATGTCCGGCACCTCGCAAGCCTCCAGTTCCTTGTAATGGACCCGAATGATGCGTCCCCTGAATTCCACGTCAAGGGTGTGGACCGCATCAATGTAGGCGAACAGCTCGTCCGCCGTCCACAGCTTGTCCTTGGCGGCTCCACCCTTCTTGATGTCATCGCCCACCCTATCACTCCTTGAAGCCCAGCTTGAAGCCCAGGTACGGCTTTATGGCACCCACCAGTTCCATGCCCTCCTTCTTGATGGCCCGAAGTTCGGTCAGGGTGAGCTTACCGTCCACAATGGCGTTCACTCCCACATCTAAGAACTCCTTAGCCTTCGTATACACGGGCTCGTAGTCGGAGGCGTCTGGTGCGGCCTGTTCGAGGGCGGCCTGCAAATCGTACAGGGTGTCCACGATCTTGTCCTTCAGTCCCTTCTTCACAAACAGGTATCCTAACACCATAGTGCCAACTATGGCAATGGCTCCCATTATCACTAGTTCAGCATCCATTTAAAATCCCGCTCCTTTAGGGCGTTTGGAAATGGTTTTTGGAAGGCATTTCTCTTGCCTCACTATAATCTGTCCGTGATATCAGCCCTACACAATACTGGCATCGGGTTCACTCATGACTCAGGCGAACCCTGCCTCTCGAATCGAAATAGTGCCCACGAATACGGTGCAAATGCGGCCCGCCGCATCCGTGACCCTGCATACATGATAGTAGTTCCCCTTCAGGTCGGCGGTGTCCGATGGAGATAGTGCCACCACGAATTTTCCCTTGGGAGGATTGATGATGGTGATTCCATCTTCCAGCGTCTTGATGACAAGGGGGGGATTGGAAAGGTCTGGATTCGCCCGTATGGCGTACCGGATGTCGGTGGCTCCGGTCAAATCCTTCACGACTCCCTTATCGGTGGACACTGTGACGTGAATGTCCATGGAGTCGGAGGCGAAGATTGTGGCATTCTGGTTAAAGGCAGTCATTTCTATTATCTCCTAAGTTGCATAATGCGACATTCATCGCTGAACTCCCCCTTTAGATAAATCCGCTCCCAGTGCAGGTGGAAGGGAGTGGTGATGTGGGCGAAAATGCGGCTAATGTGGGATGAGGCGTCTCGATGTCCCACTCCAACCCTCGTGGCCGTGGAGCGGAGCGTGGAGATGTATGGCTGGGTTGTTACACACACCCGCTCATATGTGTCGTTCACCTTATCCCATATCAGGGTGCATACCATGGTGGCGGTATTTCGCACACCTCTCCCAGTTCTACTGGAAACAGCCCTTATGGGCTTCGTAATAGTTATGGGGGTCCTAGCCCCACT
>ERZ795060.2496-NODE-2496-length-18605-cov-4.696442_pt1 | contig 18605 bp, 15 predicted proteins | sample MGYA00375144_ERZ795060 | MGnify/ENA primary metagenome ERZ795060 (study PRJEB30189, sample SAMN05720157) | activated sludge metagenome | isolation source: anaerobic digester from wastewater treatment plant | place: Japan | collected 2015-05-15 ...
TAACATTAATGGGTTACCCGATAAAAACCTCTTATGTCCGTCATCGATGCGGGATATTGTCCAATCAATAAGAAACTTTGCATTGTCATTAAAGTTAGAAGTTGAAAGTTTTCCAGCTGCAGCAGCATCGTGATTGCCAAGAACAAAATGATTAACATACTGATAGCAGCTTTCAATAACTTCTACCGGACAAGGACCATAACCGACTATATCGCCAAGACAAACAATGCTGTCAACTCCCTGTGCTTTTATGTCTGCAAGAACAACATTTAAAGCTTGTTTATTGCTATGAATATCTGAGATTATAGCATAACGCATTTTTTTTATTTTTTTGTTATTAAATAATTTCCTACGATTAAAACATCAATTTCTGAATTGAGGTAAACATCTATGGCATCACAGGCAGCAAGAACTATTGGATAACCATGTAAATTAAAAGAGGTATTCAAAACAGCAGGGATACCGCTTTGTTCCTCAAATTTTGATATTATATCGTAAAATTCAGGATATATCCTTGAATTCACAGTTTGTGCCCTTGCTGTTTTATCTGCCTGATGAACTCCAGCAATTATTTTATCCTGCATTTGAGGTTTTACATTAAATGTAAACATCATATAAGGAGAATATACTTTTCTCAAACTTTCAGGCACTTCAACAACAGCTTCAAGTTTATCCTCAAGGACAGCAGGGGCAAAAGGCATCCAGAAATCGCGCTTTTTTATTGCCGCATTTATTTTGTTTATTATTCTTATGTCGTCTGGTGAAGCGAGAATGGAGCGGTTACCAAGAGCCCCTGCTCCAAACTCCATACAACCAGATGCCCGCGCCACGATTTTGCGTTGCAGCAATAATTCCACAAGCTTATCGTTTATATTTTGAATATATTCAAAATTAACCTTATCAGAATATTTTTGTTTTGCTTCTTCTATGTCATAAGTAGCATCGATACCTAAACAAAAATCTTCAAATTCTATATCAGGATTATCACTACTTTTATTATCATTATAGGCCAGAAATGCTGCTCCGAATGCGTTTGTTTCATCACCGCATGATGGAAAAACATTTACAAATTCCAATTCCGGAAGCTCTGAAATCAGCTTATTTGCTTTCACATTCATAAAAAATCCACCGGACAAAAGGACTTTTCTGATTCCTGTTTTTTCTACACCTGCCTTTATCCATCTTACGGCGACATCTTCCGCCATCAGTTGAAGTCCTGCTGCAAGTGTATCAAAACGCATGTTGAGCGTGTTTTTAAAGAGATCTTCGACTAATTCCTGTTTTGCATCTCCTCGCGAATTTCGCACATGAGGATATTTTTTTCCGTTGGTAAATACCAGAGGATTATCAGTAGCAAAATCCACAAACTGCATTAACATGTCTTTTGCGATTTTCGCATATTTTGGTTGTGCGTATGGAGCAAGTCCCATAAGTTTATACTCATGTTCATGTGGCATAAACCCCATTATGTAAGTTATATGTGCGTATACGCATGCCGGAGAGAATGCATCCGATGATGCTATTTCGGTAAGTTTACCATTTTCTCCGATAAAAACCGCACTCGTTCTCCAGTCTCCGCCTCCGTCCATACTGAATACAAGATATTTTGAGTTGTCACCACTTTGCTTCATTCCGTAATATGCCGATGCCGCGTGACAATAGTGATGGTCATATCGTTTATGCTTGTGCATAATACCCATCTCTTTAAGAAAATCTTCGAGACTCTTAACTATTTCGCCCTTTGCAATTTTCTGTATGGTCTGGAATTTGTCCATTCCTTTTATGAGATATTTAACGAAGGAACTTTCTTCAGAACCAAACCACTTCTTCTTAATAGCATTGTAACGGCTGTGAAACTTGTTGAGAGCGTCCTGCCGACTTTGCGCTATTTTAGAGTGTTTACCGCCAAATGCAAAGATATCTACGTCTTCAATTTTCAATCCTGAATGTTTCAATGCAGCATTGATGGCAAGGGATGGAAAACCAGGTTGATTTTTTATTTTCGAAAGCCTTTCTTCCTGTATGCCAAATATAACCCGGTTGTCTTTCATCAGCACTACAGACGAATTTAGTCCTGTGTTTATTCCGAGGATATACATTTTTTTGCCTCTTTTATTAAATGTGAGTTAAATTATTGCAATATAATTTGAGTTGATTGAGACGTTTTTAATTTAAATTTATGAGTTATATCTATCATCAGGATTTTTAAAGCAACCATATTGAACCAGTACGATTCTCTTAATATAGAGGCTCAAAAGCAATTTGGCAATTAACTAAATATCATACGTTAAGAAATGTTCCGATGGTTGTGATTGTCTGCACTAAGTCACCACTTACGCCTGTAATATTTTCTCCCATCAACCAATTTGGAAAATCATTTTTTATTTTCTTTATATCCAAAAATTCGAGTTGGTCAAAGATATCAGATTGAATGAGCTCCATTACCGCGCTTTTCAGTGAATTTTGTTTTCTGAGAGCATATTCGCGGGATGGCCATGTGCGTTCCATCCATGACTCAAAATCCTTTTCTGCCAATATCCTTCTTTTTGCTGTGTTAAAAATCTGACGAAATGTCCTTTCAAACATCCCTGCTGTTACCGGCATACCTGTGTTAGCACTTGGTATCGCAGCTAAAGCAGGAGAAAGAATTTGTAGTAACCTCTTTTCTATCTTTCCGTCAAAACGCTGTTCAACTGGAAGTGATAAATAGTGGTCAAATATTTCATTCGTAAATGAGGCTACTCTTGCCTCAACAAAACTCCTTATTGAGAGCACATTCGGAAAACTATAGTGCCGTGAAAGATGATGGAAGGTAATATACTCCCAAAGGTCAAATTTATTATCAGTTAGTTCCTTGCCTCTTTTCAATATTTCCTCGACACTATTCCTTTGAAATTCGCGAAGATTTTGCCTGTGAGATTCTTTCACAAACTTCCACAAGTCGGCATTCTTTATTCTATATGAAGCATTCGCTATGAAAAAAGCAGCTATGTCATCTGGAAGTTCAATCATACGGCAATAATTCAGATTTCTCCCAAAGGCTTTCATATTAACTCCTGGAATATACATACCCTGAAACATAAAGTCCATTCCGTAACCATTGAAACAAACATCAGCTTCTTTTATAACTGCATCTTCATATCCGAGAAAAAGTGCGTGATCATAGTTGAACATTCCTCCGCAAATTTTTACTGCGGCATTTCTTATCATGCCATAGTGCTCTTTATTTAGGAGAAGAAATATGTGTTTTGCCCCCCTGCTTTCGGCAAGTTTTTTAGCGGTTTTCACTTCGCGGTTATCCGATAACCCCACGGTAAAACAGGTGGGTAGTTTTTCATTGAAGGCTCCAAGGACGCAACGTGAATCCATCCCTCCGCTTAGAAAATGTCCAAAGTTCTCTTTATCCGCTGTTTTAACAGTCACAGAAAAACGTAGCATTTCTGCCAATATCTGAGCATTGGATTCAAGAGGATTTTTGTTTTTCTTGTAATTTCTATTCCAATATCTTTCCAATCTGATATTCCATTTTTCTAAAGAAAGAACATGGGCATCCGGCATGAAATATGCGTCCTTTGCAAGAGTCTTAGTCCCAAGCAATCTCTGCAACCACAACATTTCGAAAAAGGCTTCCTGGTTAAGCTTCAGCATTCCATTATCCTTCATAAAAAGCCATAGAGAATGGAAATAAGGGCTGGCTGAAAATATTTTGCTTTCACTCGCCAGATGATAGTGAAGTTGAACAGAACACCATCTGTCATTGATAATCTTCAAGGACGAATCTCTCTTGTCAAAACGAACAGCAAGAAATTCTCCGTCGAGCATTTCAAGGACTATCCTTGGAGAAAATTCGTCTAAAAGAGCCTTTGCCGATTTTTCAGCATCAACCCGAATGTCGTCATATATAGGCGCCCCCAGGACAATAACAACAGCCTTTTCATCTTCTACGACTGATGAGCATGGTTTATCCGGCCTGCACTTTGACAGGTATTCAACTACGATATTTTTTCTGTAGATAGAGCTACTGATTTCCCAGAAGTAGTTCCAGTGCTTGCCTTGGTCTTGTTGTGTGTCCCAGACAAGGAAACCTCCCTCTTCACGAATGAAATCCGGTTGCCGGCCCTTGGTCGTTATATTCCTTCCCAATCTCAGGCAGAAGGAGTCAATGTCCTGCTGAGCATCCAGATAACTTTCAATTTGTTTGACTGAAAAATGATCCATATAAATAAGGTCGTCAACCATGAACCAAAAATATTCAACGTCAGATTCTCGAACTATTTTTCTTATATCTTCCAAAAAATTGTTTTGTCGTATAAATTTGCACTTAAAATTGTCAATTATATGTCGATAATCAATATCATCCTCCGTCTTATAAATTACGTTAATACATTCTTCCGGAAAATCTGAATAATAACGTAACGAAAGCAAAAGCGATTTAAGCTGCAATGTTCTATTTTTGGAAAAAATAATAGCTGTTGTCTTCAAGGTAAGATACAATCCTTCCCGATCTTTTGCGAGCTTTGACTTGTGTATTCATGAAATTCGATTTTTGTTCCGTCCGGGTCACTTGTCCAGGCTTGCCAGCTGTTATCTGCTCCCATTTTTTTATCTGTCACTTCGTATCCGCAATCGCGCAACCTCCGGATGGTCTCATCCACTGACTTTACTTCAAGGCAGATATGTTTTATTACGTTATCTTCATGCGATTTAGGAGTTCCTTGAAAAAATTCAAGATAGTTACCTGGACAAATTTCGAGATACATACCAATTTTATTCCCATTTTTTATGAAGGTAAACCGTTCTTTGAGTCCCAAACAGTTACAGTAGAATTTTTTCGTTTTTTCCAAATCCGATGAACCTAAACAAACATGGGCAATTTTACTAATCATTTGTTGTCCTTTTGTTTATATGAATAAACAGAACCTATTCTGAAAATTCTCTATCTGAACCCAAATTTTTCAATCCATATTCCGGTTGTGATTATTCTCCAAATGACAGGATCAAAATTTGCTTTACCGGCAAGATATTTTTCGAATTGTCCCTGAGCCAGCTTTCCATTTACAAAAGGCAGATCTGCGAATTTCGCAAGATTTTTTCGGAAAAAATCTCTTAAGCCACTTTTTGCCCATTGGGCCACAGGGCTTGAATACCCCTGCTTGTCTGTTCTTTTTGCGATTTTCGCTGGTATAACCTTTTCCGCAGCTTTACGAAGTATTTTTTTCGAATAGCCGTCTGAAATTTTCAGTTCCGAAGGCAATTTAAGGCAAAATTCAACCAATCTATAGTCCAGAAACGGAGTTCTCGCCTCACGAGAGTGTGCCATTGAATTGCGGTCAACATTGTGAAGGATATAGCGGAGTATCCTGAATCTGTTTCTATGAAGTGACCTGACATCACCTTCTTCTCTTCTTATTGCTATTTCCGGAATTGAACTTCCGACTAATTCAACGGCTTTAAGAAGAGGATTTGGCGGATATTTCACTGCTGATGGAAAATTCATTCTGAATAGTTTTCTGGCTATTATTTTTAACGGCTCATGATGCTGTTTCTGAAAAGAAAAGAATTGTTTTAAGAATTTAATAGGAGAATTGTGTAATTGCTCATTCAGGGCAGCCCAATGAAAATCACCATAGCCACATGCGATTTCATCGCCGCCTTGTCCCTCGATGATGACTTTTCTGGAGTCGTTCTCCTGTTTTATCCGCTGATATAAGAGCCAATGCACTGTTGGTGAGCCGTGAAGGACAGGGATGTCGTTGTGCCAGATGACATTGGCGATGTTGTCCACAACATCCTGAGGTTTTGGGAAGTGTAGGCAGTATTCCGCCTTTGCGAAATTTATCATTTCATCGATGAATTTCCGTTCGTCGATCTTTGAGTTTTCGTAGCATGAGGAGTAGGTCTTGAGTTTTTCATTTCGTTCTTCCGGTACCAGGTGTGCGAGTCCCACGAGGGTGGATGAGTCAAGTCCGCCGGAGAGAAGAAATCCGACGGGGACGTCGGACCTGAGCCTCAATCTCACTGAGTCCTGAAGGAGTCTGTTGAATTCAGAGACGGCGTCGTCGAAGGAAATGTTGAGCTTGTCGTCGAAGAATGGTGGTTCATACCATTTTGTGATTTTGATGTTATCTCCAGGCCTCCAGCTTTTCAGATCGATTTCGGCGCAATGTCCAGGCTCGATTTCGAGGATGTTTCTCCAGAGGGATTCATTGTCAAAGTTGAAGTCTCCTGAATTCAGGAAGTGGTAGAGTTTTGTCTTGTTGATTTCGGGGGTGAATCTTGGTGCGGAGAGGAATTGTTTTATTTCTGATGCCGCGCGGAATCCATGCCTTGTGTTCAGATAGTAGAGAGGTTTGATTCCGAACCTATCCCTGGCCATGAAGATTGTTGAGTTTTTTTTGTCGTAGATGCAAAATGCGAACATGCCATTGAGTTTGTCAAGGCATTTAGCACCCCACTTCTCGTAGGAGGCAAGTATTACCTCTGTGTCTGATGAGGATTTGAATTGGAAACCATCTGGTTCGAGCTCCTTTCGCAGTTCCTTGTAGTTGTAAATCTCGCCGTTGAAGATGATCCAGATATTGCCGGAGGCGGTGGACATAGGTTGTCTTCCTGACTCCGATAGGTCTATGATGGATAGCCTACGATGTCCGATGGCGATTTTGAGCCCGTCTACATCGAAGTTTTCCACGCCGAATCCATCGGGTCCGCGGTGGGAGATGATCTCCAGCGCCGGATGGGCTTCATGGATTGTTTCATGTCCTATGTTGAGAAGTATGCCGCACATGTTCCGTTTCTTGTCAGTTGTCGTTGTTTGAAGTTAGCCGCATGATTTGCTCATGATATGTGTTGTCAATGACGTCGCATCCTGCCCTTGTTATGATTTTATCGGACTCGGTCTTCATGTTTTCCAGTGTGATTTTCTCCGCAAGCAGGATCTTTTCCGCGAATTCGTCGGGGTTGAGTTTAGAGAGGAATCCATTTTCTCCGTCGTTTATCAACATGTTTGTAACCTGAGGAATTGTGTTTGCCACGACTGGCGTTCCTGATGCGATTGATTCGAGGACAGGTGTTCCGAGTCCTTCGTTTATGCTCGGAAAAAGGTATATGTCGGTCATCCTGTAGTAATCTGCGATGTTTGAACAGAAACCGGCTTTCAGCTCGACCCTGTCGTCGAGCCCGAGTTCGGTGATGCGTGCTGCAATTTTATTGAAGAGAGTTCTGTCGTGCTCTGCCGCCGGGCCGTTTTCGACCAGTGGGCCTTTCATGAATAGTTTGAATCTGTCGGGGAGTCTTTTCATGACGTCCAGCAGAAAGATATGGTTCTTGCTTGTTCTGAACTTGGCGACATATGCGGTGAGGGTGATGTTGTCTTCCTTGAATTTGGTGATTTGCCTTCTGATTTTAATCTTTTCATTTTTGTTGACCGGATAGAAAACCGTGTTGTCGACAGGGTTTGGCCGGCACCATATTTTTGAATCGGGGATTCCGTTCCTGAGGCAGACTTGGCGGAGCGACTCGGAAATGGCGACAAAGAGATATTTTTCTGGAAGGCGATGGTTGAAGAAAATTTTGAATGGAGTCGGAACGTATTGAAATGGTGAGTTCATCTCGTTGCAGAGCTCTATGATCACCGGAATATGGTGTTGTGCGCAGAACTTCCATGCGGCTGCGGCAACGTAGCATTTTCCAAAGATGTGGATGAGGTCGGGTTTTTCGGGAAGCTTGCATAGGAAGTCCCATGCCCTGCTGTATTCCATCTGAAAATTTCTGATGATCTGGTAATGGCGGATGAGTCCGCCTGCGAGCTGTGGGTATGGTTTGCATGCTATTCTGTTGACATTGGCACCATCGTATTCATATGAGATGTTTTCGTTGAACTCGGTCGACCCCGCTATTACGTTGAAGGATATGTCTGTCGGGAATTTAGCGGAGAGTCTCCTGTATAGGTTGTGGGCGCGGAAACCGGAACCAGAGTATTCCGGCATGTATTTACTCGATACGAGCAGAATTTTTTTCATATTCCATGCCTGATATGCGTTTATGGCGTCATCTGTGATGATTGTCCTGACGATAAATTTTTCCAGCGTCCGGAGAAGAAAATCCTATGCCATAGCTCGATGTTGAGGTATGTCCACAGGAATGCGCTGTTCTTTTCCTTGTAGGAGCCTTCCTGATGCGCCTTGTAGATTTGAAAGAAGAGGTTTTGGTTTATGGAACCCTTAGATCTGAATTGTTCTGAATTCATTGTGTCGTCGAATAGGGATCGGTATGGTCCGTTTTTTGCGAACCAGTTTTCAATCGGGACCCCGAATCCTATTTTTTTCCTGTATATCTGGTCGTTGTCGATGTATTTTTCTGCAAGCTTTTTCAGAATGGCCTTCTGTTCTCCGTTGTTCAGGCGAACATGGTATGGGATTGAGTTTGCGTGTTCAAACATTTTCTGCGTGCAGAAAGGCACTCTGAATTCGAGTGATGCGGCCATTCCCATCCTGTCCGCCCGCCAGAGCCACTGTGGCAGGTCGCAGATCTCGTCCTGAAGCAGAATTTCCTTGAGCGTATCCCCACCGGCCAAATTGGCGATTTGGGATCTTGGAGTCATTTCTTGGAATCTGCCGTCGAGCAGTCTGTCTATCAGATCGGCTTTCGCATAGCTGAGTGCGAGCATGGCCGGTGGATATTTTGTAATGTTTATGAGGCTGCTTCCTTTTTTGAACGGCCAGATGGCGGCGAGGCTCCTCCTCAGCGTTGGATTTTTATGGATTAGGTTTCTTAACCACATTTTTCGGACCATTTCCGGTAGAAATTTATTGTATCCGAGAAATGATTCGTCTGCACCTTCCCCACTGAGGATTACGGTCACGAACTGCCTTGCCATTAGTGCCAGGTGTAATGTTGCGACGGAATTTGGATCGTTTAGCGGGTGTTCGTAATGCCAGATCGCCATTTCGATGTTCTTGACGAATATGTCCTGGCTCATCCTGAAATCGTGGTGTTCCGTGTTGTATCTTGCCGAGACTCTCTTTTGAAATTCTGATTCGTCATATTCTGATTCGTCAAAGGATATGGAGAAGGAATGGATGCGTTTTCCGCTGATGCCCGAGGCCATGACGGTTATCAGGCTTGAGTCGACCCCTCCGCTCAGTTGGATCCCTAGTTCTACATCGCTTCGCAGGTGGATTGAAATGCTTTCGGAGAGGACTTCCTGTGTCTGTTCGCATGCCTCCTCAAAGGATATGTCGTTGTCCTCCTTGATGGTTTGCTCCAGCTTGAAGTATTGTGATCTTGTGATGATGTCGTTTTTCAAGGTCGCCATGTTCCCCGGAGGAAGACTTTTCACATTTTTGAACATGGTCCTTTCGCCTGGGAGTGAGCGAAAGACCAAGTATTCATTGAAGGTTTCAGCCTCAGGCTCGAGGTTGGTGTATGGAAGGAGCGCCTTGATCTCGCTTGTAAGGATGATGAAGTATGAATCCTCCCAGATGAAGAGGGGCTTGATCCCGAGGTGGTCCCTTGCAAAAAAAACGTCCCCATCTCTTGTGTCGTATATGACAAATGCAAACATTCCGACGAACTTGTCGAGGCATCTCTCCTTCCATTCGACATATGCATTGAGCAGTACCTCGGTGTCGGAATTTGAATTGAATGAGTGTCCCCGCGCCTTTAGTTCTTCGCGAATTTCGCGGTAATTGTATATCTCGCCATTGAAAACGATAATATATCGCCCATCGCTGCTAAACATAGGTTGATTGGCGTTATCAGTAAGATCTATTATTTTCAAGCGACGAAATCCGAGTGATACTTTTTCTGAAAAGAAAAAACTTTCATCGTCAGGTCCTCTGTGAACGATCATTCCAGTCATTGTTCTAAGTTTATCTTCAGGGAAAGGGACGTCTTTTCTGGAAATTGTTGCTACAAAACCACACATAATAATAGAATTTTTAAATTATAGAATTAGTATTCACAAACTTTGTCTGTCTACCATTTCTTTAAATCTGCCCGCTTTAGCAATGAGTTCGCTATAATTTCCCTCTTCAATTATTCTGCCATTTTCCAAAACAAATATCTTATCGCAATTCTTAACAGTGGATAACCTGTGGGCTATGGCTATAATAGTCTTTTCTCCATGCGCTGCTGAAAGATTGCTTTGAATAATCTGTTCTGTCTCGCTGTCAAGGGCACTTGTTGCTTCATCAAGCATTAATATTGGAGTATTTTTATAGATTTCTCTCGCTATCGATATGCGTTGTCTCTGTCCTCCAGATATGTTTATTCCGTTGTCTCCAAGCATAGTGTCGACACCGTCTTTCATTTTTTCTATGAAGCTATGAGCTGAAGCTTGTTTGATAGCCTTCCAGAGTCTATCTTCCTGAACTTCTTGCCCTGGTTCCCATAAAGTTATGTTATTTCTGACAGTATCATTGAATATTACAGGCTCTTGGGATACGTATGAAATACTGTTACGTAAATCATTCATATTTATTTTATCGTAGTCAATGCCTGATATTGAGATTGTTCCTGAGGATGGTTTCAGAAGTCCGTTTATTAGATTCATTAAAGTTGACTTTCCAGCTCCAGATTCTCCGACTATCCCAACAAAAGATTTTCCAGGAATACGCATGTTAATATTTGAAAGCACTGTTTTATCGGAATTTTTGTAATAAAAGCATACATCTTTTAATAATATGTCTCCGGAAAAATCGATATTCGATGATTCTTTGACTGGTTCAAGATTTTTTTCCAACCTTTTTGAAATATCATTGTATACGTCAATAGCCCCGGCACTTGAAAGGAATTTTTGATATGATGTCGGAATCGAAATTGCTTGTTGTGCCGAATGGTAGAGCAACCCCATTACAGCGCATGCCTCTATTATTGGCACCCCGTTGTAAATAACCTGCCAGTAAGTTATTGCGCATATTATTGCAACTGCGAATGGTGTTAACATATTTGGAGCAATACTTCCCCACACTGAAAGTTGAACCATTATCTTTGCCAATTTATCAGAAATACTATCTATGATACAATGAGTTCTCGGATATTTAGAAGTAGATTTAAGATACTTATAATGTGTTAAGAGCTGCAGGACAAAGCTATTAAGCTGCCCTCGTATTAACACATCTTCCACTGAAAGTAATTTCAATTTATGGCTGACATACCTGATAACAATCCCCATTGGTAAAAATATAATTATGGCAATAATAGCTATCTGATGATTAACCATAATAGGCAATACAAGATATACCATCGCGAAAATCGAAGATGATATTACTGTAATAAAAGCCCTTAGAGATTGTATTACGACTCTAAGCTGTATTACTATAATATTGCCAAGTTCTCCTATATTGTATGACATCACTACTTGATAATCAGCAGAATAAAGCTGGTCTAATATTTTTCTTTGCATTTTCTTGTATAATTGGCCTATAAAATAGGATTTATACCACTCACCTGTCATCAACGTAGCCCCTCTTATGGCAAAGAAAAATGCTGTAAGTGCGAGCCAAAGTGTTATTAATTTATTCGGATCTGCTCCTATTTTGGTATTTTTGAGCATTAACGATATGATTTTTTGAATTATATTTGAACTGTCTGCAGCTATTCCTTGGCTTACTGCAGTGAGCATTGATGCAGCAGCAAGCATTTCAGCAAAAGTTGCTATGATAGAAAATAAAAGGAGCAGAAAAATTCTACCTTCTGTCAGTTTTATTGAATTTATTAAATATCTGTAGAAAGATTTCATTGTTCAGAGCTTGCCATGCTGTTGATGATATTGATATATTCCTGATCGATTGCTGATATTCCGGCAATGTTAATCATTTTTCTTGCGGCTTCAAGCAGATTGCATCTTGGAATGCATTCTGCCTTGATGATTTTTAATGCGAAATCATCAGGATCCAGTTTAGACAGATATCCATTTCTACCATTTTCGATCCATGTATCAGTAATCCCATCTATGGTGTTGGCAACAACAGGAACGGCACATGAAACAGCTTCCAACAAAGGAGTTCCAAGCCCCTCTTCTTTGGTCGGGAAAAGATACACATCGCTCATCTTGTAAAGCTGGTCAATATTTTTAAAAAAACCTGTTTTAAAGATAATTTTTGAATTGAGTTTTCTTTCAGATATTTCTTGTTTTATTTTTTCAACCAATGCTGAATCTCTTTCATGTTCAATACCTGAAGAAACAGTAGGCCCCCCCATAAACAACCTATAATTATCAGGAAGTTTCTCAATTACGTCTATTAGCATGATATGATTTTTTCTGGGGATAACTTTAGCCACATAACATAATAGCCTGACATCTGCCCCCCAGCCTGTTATTTGTTTTCTTAGCTCTAATTTTTGCTCTGACGAGACAGGAAAAAACTTATTTTCATCAACCGGATTTGGACGGCACCATAAATTTTCTTCAGAAATCCCTTCTGACAAACAAACTCTTTTCAGTCGTTCTGATATACATTTGAGTATGGTCTTGACCATAATTTTTCCAAAAGAGCCCGTACCACCAGTAACCAGAATGTTTTTTCCATTAAACATAACTTTTTTCTTCCTGTTTAATTGTTTTTATCCACAAATATATTTTTTCTGCGGTTAAAATTTTGCCGACTCGAAGAGATGGAGAAATAAGAGAGGCTGTTCTGATCCCATATATATTTGCAAAATTAATTATATGTTGCCAAAATAAACCTATACTACCTTTGGGTGTGCTCTTACGGGTCAAAAATACACCTCCCTGCTGAAGCAATACAGCATTTTTATCAATCAAATCAAAAATATTCTCATTAAACTTACACTTAAAACGAAACAATTCGTCGTCTTTAAAAGAAAGCAAAGCTCTTCTATGAGAAGCAACTTTATAGTCGGCATTAGTTACTTCAACAATTAAATCAGTTAATCCTATTTTATTCTTTTTAAGAAACAACTCTAAAACCTCTGGGTTACTACGATTTTTTATTTGAGACTCAAAATTCAAAGCAATAGGCATTATCTCCCAAAACCTGTTCTGGGGCCGTCCATAAAAGTATGCCGCATCATTACCACTATTCCACTCAGGATTAAAAGTTCCTATAAATAAATATTTTATTGGCCACTCAGGAATAAGTTTATCATAAAAACGGTGACGACAAGACATTATAAAGTCAATCGAAATTTTTCATTACTAAAATTTTTACAGGCTCCGCACGGTCAATTGCAACGCAATTGAACCAAAAAACACTGATAGTTCCAAAATATTTTCTCTATATAGCTTGCAAAAATATTACGCAAACTTTTATCCACTTATAAGTTTCAAAAGTGGATTATTTATAATAGAATCAATTTTAGAATGAATTTTTCTTGCGCGTTCTATTTGCTCATGAATAAACTTTTTCTCATCTGAATCCGTGGCATTTGAAACTAACACCTCTGCTTCTTTCAATATATCATCTGTCATAAGTATTCTTTTCCTTAATAAATCCATTAGGCCTTTTTGCAAAGTCGAAGCAAGATGATTAGATGTCTGATAATAAGTTTTCCTATCCCCTTTTACCCATACTTGCTTTATAACACCCAACTTGTCAAGCTGACGGGTAGCAATACTCACTGCAGCCTTGCTCAGATTCAATTCAGCAGCTATATCATCAAGGGAGATAGATCCCTTTGTCAAATAAATAACTGCCATAACTTGACCAATTATCCGTCCAAAACCTATATCTTGGGCTATCTTTCCTGCTGAATCAATTAAATGAGCCCGAACCTTTTCCAAATTCTTATCCATATTTTTATTTTACAAGTTTTACAATTTTGTAAAAATAGTTAATACTGTAAATTCTTCAAGTAAAAAAATAATTTTTTTTGAAAATTTTTCAAAAAAATGTGATAAATCTAAAAAAACTAATAAATTTATTAATATTAACTTGATTTTTTCTTAAAAACATGTTAGAATTTTAAAATTATTAAAGAATAAAAAAATAAGGAAGCAGTTATGAAATTTATCTTCAAAATGACATTTTCACTTATCCTTCTAAAAATTGCTTTTTTTAGTCTCGCATCAGAACAAAATAATAACATCCCAAAAGATATATTCAATATAGATGAGAAAAAATTTGAAGAACTAAGAGAAGCTTACAAGGAAAGACCAAAGCCAAAAAACCTTGATTTCGATGAAAAAAACGTTGAAAAATATATTGCATCCCTGCCAGAAAATTTGAGAGATGGAGAAAGAGAAAGATTTAATATAATAAAGGGCACAAAAGACCAAATTTACAGACTTTTTGAGAGAAATTCTATGGAAATAAAAGACTCCATAAAACTTACTTCTGGCAAAAGCATAAGGGGAACCATCGCTATGGCAAATGAAAACGGTTTTATAGTCAGAAAAGGCTCAAGAAAGGGAAAAACATATAAATGGGATGACCTCTCATTTCAGGGATATACAGAAATACTTGAGTATTTTGCTGAGAAACGCTTAAAGGTAAAGGTTGCAAATATTTCAGAGGAGGAAAACAAAAAATATGCCGCAAATGACTACATACTTTTAACCTTATTATGTGACTGGTATGGAGAATATGCGGGCTCGATAAAATACGCCCAAAAAGCCGTAAATATCAGGCCTGATATAAAGGATAAACTTAACGAACTTCTTTTTAAATAATTAACCTATGTAGGCGGCTTATTTTTTTGCCGTTTTTTTCTTTTTTTTTATTTGATTATCATTCAAGTAAGAAGCCAAACAATGCCTTGCAGCTGAGTTCTGCATTTGGGAAGCCTTGGAGAGGATTTTATCCTAAACTTTTTATGAAAAATTTAGCTTAATCGGGAAAAAATTTGAATTAGAAATTTTTCGCTGAGCCCCAAAAAATTACTTTTTTTATTTTTTCCCTAATGGATATGGCATAATTTTTTCAAATTCGGAATCAAGTGATTTTAAGAGCGTAGAACCGATAATATAGGTATACCTAAGATCCCCTGACGCTATTGAACAGAACATAAGAGAAGATATTGTCAGATTTGCGAGCATAACGTTATTCCATCTTTTTACGTTATTATTTATTTTACATTGAGCCAATGTCCAGTTTTTATCTGGAAACAACCCTATATGTTTTTGTTCATCATAGAGGCAAAAACCTGCATCTGTTGCGATTACAGATAGAGAAAGAGATTCGTCAGAAGCAATAATTTTCGCTATCGAGCATAGCATAAAGTCTGCCCCCTTACCTGATGAGATTATTTCGCCTATACAGTAATCAGCGCATTCAAGTTCTTCAAATGGAGAAGATTGTAATGATAGAGCTTTCATCATTTCAGCAAGATGTTGTATACTATTTGCATCCCAGTTTTTACTCAAATTCCTGAATCTACTCCATTGCTCTTTTAAAGCGTGTTCAGAATCTTCATCAAACCAGAGCAAGTGTATTTCAATTAATGTTTCAAGAAGGTTCAAATTTTCGCATAACAATTTTTTGGCTAATTTTTTTTGCCTTTCTCTGCATGTAAGAGCATATTGCATTTGATGGGCTGTTTTTCTCAAATGAGGATTACTGCTTTCCTGTAGAATAGAAATTACCCTCCAGGCTGTTCTTTGATTTCGGAGCACTTCAGCCATTGCCTTTGAAGCTGTTTCGATATCTTCATCTTCAATAAGTTTTACAAGTGTTTTTATTTTATCTTTCATTTTTTCTCTGGAAATTTTCCAATAATAGCATCTTTTACAATCTGTTTTACTTCATCGGAAAAAGAAGCGTTCAACATCCATTTTAGAAAGTCTGGTTCTGTTTCTGATAAAGTTTTCAAACTGACCCCCTGTTTTTTTCCAAAATTAATTACGGCTTCTCCATCAAGCCATATTATTTTTCCTTCTTTATCTATCCAACTTTCATCTCTGTAAGAACAGAACTTACTAACATCATCAAGAGTTTTAAAAATATCTTGATACTTTTTCAACTGTCCTAAGAAAACTTCAATCGTTGCTGTGATATCAGCTTCAGAACTGTGAGCATCATTAAGTTCCTTTCCACAATAGAATTTCAGTGCTGCGGATAAATCTCTTGGCTCCATCTTATGAAATATTATTTGTGGATCTATAATTCTTCTGCTATCCAAAGAAAAAGAGTTTATTCCAGCCCTTTTAAACTCTTCTGAAAGTAATGGAATATCATATTTTAAAGCATTGTATCCTCCAAGGTCGCATCCATCCAGATATTTAAAAAGAGAGGTTGATATAGCTTTGAAAGTAGGAGAATCTTTTACATCATCATCAGAAATTCCATGTATTGCTGTTGCTGAAGGTGGAATAGGAATTTGAGGATTGATTCTCTTTGTTTTTATTTCTATAGAGCCATCTACCTTTACTTTTGCTGCTGATATTTCTACAATCCGATCAGTAAAAGGATTTCTTCCCGTAGTTTCGAGATCAAAAAACACAATATCTCTATCTATCTTAAATGGAAGGTTTATTTGTTTCATTTTTTTCTCCATCTTTATGTTCTGAACTTTGTAAGAATTTAGGTTGCAAGGCCCCGCCACTTATAATAATTTTCATTGCTTCGTCAATTCTCATGTTTAGAAAAATGCACTCATCCTTAGGGACGAGGAGAAAGAAACCAGATGTCGGGTTAGGTGTAGTTGGTAGAAAAATAGCTACTACTTCTTTTTCTAATTTTTGAGAAAATTTTGGAGAAACATTTTTATTTGTTATAAAACCGAGGGAATAAACACCTTTGCGTGGATATTCAAAAATGACAGGCTGGGTAAACATTTCCGTTTTGCTTGATTTTATTGTATCCATTATCTGGGAAATAGTTGAATAGACAGTTTTTAACATTGGCATATTCATCATAAGTTTATCTGTATATGCAATAAATTTTTTTCCTACTGCATATTTGGCTATATACCCTACCGAATACAGAAATGCAGTCAATATAAAAAGAGATGAGACTCTAACAACTATACTGAGAATAGAAGATTCTTTATATGCTTGTGAAAGAGGCATTATGTCGAGCACAGCTTTAGCCCAATTTGTCAAGAAAACAAATGCAATTATTCCGAACCATATTGTAACCCCTAATGGTATTACAATAAAGATACCGGTAATAATGTTATTTCGTATGTCCCTGAATTCTTTTTTTTCTTCTTCTATTTCAAACTTTATTGGTTCGCTCATTTTATCCTGCTTATTTTAACTTTTATGATTTTTCTTTTATCTGCTTTCAATATTGTAGCTTCAATGCAATTATTCAAATTTATTTTTTCTCCGGTTTCAGGAATTCTGCCAAGATAGGCTGAAATATAGCCTCCTATCGTATCTATACCATCAATTTCTTCAATATTAACATCATCAAAAATCTCTATCAAATCTGATATAGGAACTCTTGCGTCAAAGATGACTGAACCATCAAGCATTTTTTTATTATCCGGCAGAATATCCTCTGTGGTATCATACTCATCTCCTATCTCACCTACAATTTCCTCTATAATATCTTCAAGTGTTACAATGCCGGCTGTGCCACCATACTCATCTATTATTACAGCAAAGTGATTTGATTTTCTTTTAAGTTCTTCGAGTACCTGATTTACTGTTTTTGTTTCTGGCATAAATATTGGCTGTCTTGCTATATCGACTAATTTTTTATTCTTAGTTTTTTCCTCATCAAGAAGATCTTTTGCATAAAGTATTCCTAATATTTTATCTATACTTCCATCAAATACTGGTAGTCTGCTATATCCGCTTTCTATAAAAATTTTTTTGGCTTCTTCAAGAGAATTTTTTACTTCTACCCCGATAACATCAACCCTTGGCGTCATTATTTCTCTGACCATCTTATCATCAAGAGTAAATACTCCTTTAATCATTTTTCTTTCAGACTCATCAAGATTTTCTAAACTCGTATTTTCGCTATCTTCTACGAGAGACAGAATTTCATCTTCTGCACTTGTATGATTTAAGTTATTTTCAGAACCTTTTAAATAACTTATTCTTCTTCTTATTGCCATCATTGCAACTATTATTGGCATAAATATTGTTTTTCTTAGTAAATTGAGGAAGGGAGCGCTAAATTTTAAAACAAAGGTATTTAGAAAATATCCCAAAGTCCCAGCAAATAATTCTACTATTATAAGTAGGATAAATGTAGAGGCTGATGAAAGTATTGCGATTAGATACTGAGAATAATCTGCAAATAGTTTTGTATATATAATAAATGAATGAACTGTTATAACACCAGCTGTGAAGAAAATAATAAATCTCAGGATAATCTCATATTCCTCTCTTTTCTCAAAGCATTCATTAAGAAGTTCTGAAAGTTTTTTATCATTCTCCTCTACTCTTCTAATCTTGCCGGGAGTGAGGGATAATAAAACAACCCACGCAGATATTGCCCAGAGAAAGATAATTAATACCATGTATAATTCAAGATTACCTGTCATATTTACTTTTTGTTTATCTTTTGTTGTTTTTGAATTTTGAATTTGTCATCTAAAATTTTCATTATTTTTTTTTCTTCTCTTTTCATTTTTAGACGTTCCCTTTCTTTCATATCGTCAAAACCACTTAAATGCAAGAGTCCGTGAACAGCATAAAGTATTAGTTCGTAAAAATAATTTGTCCCGAATTCAGGTGAACGTTCCCG
>ERZ795060.2502-NODE-2502-length-18558-cov-5.585959_pt1 | contig 18558 bp, 19 predicted proteins | sample MGYA00375144_ERZ795060 | MGnify/ENA primary metagenome ERZ795060 (study PRJEB30189, sample SAMN05720157) | activated sludge metagenome | isolation source: anaerobic digester from wastewater treatment plant | place: Japan | collected 2015-05-15 ...
CGTGCCAATCGGGAAGGCCCTCGCTCCGGTAGCGCTCGGCCAGGCTGCGGCGGCGGGCAACGATTTGGGGTAGCCTCGCGAGCTGCAGGCGCCCCATCGCCGCCTGAAAGTCGGTAAGCGCGTAGTTGTAGCGGAGCTGGTCATCCGCCTTCTTATCGCAACCAAGACGGTCGCGGGCACGCTCCAGGAGTCTCGGGTCGCTCGTGGCGAGCATACCGCCATGTCCGGTGGTGATCACCTTGGTGGCATAGAACGAGAAGATAGAGATCACCCCCAGGCTGCCCGCTGGTCGGCCGGCATAGGTGGCGCCCAGTGCCTGAGCGCAGTCCTCGATCACAGGCACGCCCAGTTCGAGGAGCGCGTTCATCTCGGCGGGCAGGCCGGCGGCATGCACTGCGATGATCGCGCGCGTGCGCCGGGTGAGCGCGCGGCGCGCCGCCTTTGGGTCGATGTTCCCCGTGTCGGGGTCCACGTCGACCACCACGGGCGTGGCCCCCGTATACCGCACGGCGCTGCTGACGGACGCGCACGCCCAGGATGGAAGGATCACCTCATCACCCGTGCCAACATCGAGGGCAAGGAGCGCCAGGTGGAGCGCCGACGTGCCGGAGTTCGTGGCCACGGCGCCCGCCGCACCAACGTGTTGTGCAAGCGCCTCCTCAAAAAGCGCTACCTGCTCCCCGGTTGCCAGCCGCCCGCTCGCGATCACCTTGGCGACTGCGTCCACCTCCTCGGGTCGGATCTCCGGCCGGGAGTGGGGAACCAAATTCGAGGCCGTGTCCGGGATGCCATCGGCCAGGGTTTGCGCTCTATCCGAAAGGTGTGGAAGCATGGCTTTCAACCAAGGTGAAGAACTCCGGCAGACCCAGCCCTTGCAGGCTGCATTTGGGCGAAGCGCTCCTCCAGCGTCTCGCCCTGCGGATCACAATGCCGGGCGCACGCCAGTGTGGCGGCAAGAATAAGGGTCACGCCACATACTGATCCGATACCCCCGATCTAGCCGGCTACCTGACCGCCGGCCATGAGGACCTCGAGCGCGTTGATTCCTTCGTTGAAGAGGAGATCGAAGATGCACAGGTCGGGCACGAAGCCTTGCGATGGGTAGAGTTGGCGATACTTCGGGCATTGCCACTCCTGGATCGCCAGCTTCAGGCCGGCGGCAGCCAGGGCATCGGCATCGAGGTAGGCGTCGAGGGCATAGGCCCCGGTGAGGTAAGTATCGCCGCCCACGGCTTTGCAGAGCCCGATGAGGCGCTCGGTCGCCCCTCCTGGCACATTCAGCTCCGACGAGCGCACGATGGGCGTTCGGATCCCGAGGGTCTCCAGGGTGTAGCGCAGGATCTCCCAGCTCAAAGGCGCCAGGTGCTCCCACGAGCGCGCGTAGAGCTCCTCTAGGAAGGCTCGGTGCTCCTCGAAGAAGGGTGCCTTGGCGTAGTTCATCGTGAAGGCGCGAAGGTGCTTCTCTGCCCAGCGCGGCTGGTTGGCGGCGATGCGCACGGCGTTGATCGGCTCTCCGAAGGCGTTCTGCACCGGCACCGTCAGGCAGATCGGCCCCTGCGGCCCCTTGATCTTGTTTCGGTTCTGCCAGCCGTTCTTCTCGAACTGGATGTCATCGAGCAAGACGAAGAGATCCGCGGCGGCGATCTTGTGATAGTAGCGCAGCCATGGTAGGTAATGGAGTTGATGTGCAGCGACGAGCATGGTTTCAGATTTCAGATTTCGGATTTCGGAATGCCTGAGCGGCCGGCTGAAACGCAGGCCCGGGAATGCAAAAGCGTGCAATGGGCGGAAAGATTACCGCGTCGACCGGCGGGCACGAGTTGTTCTGCCGATGCTCGTGAAGATGGCGAGAAGCTCTCCCGACTCCTGGCGGAGGGCGTGGCGCTCCTGCGCTTCGCCGATTTCTGCACCCGCGCAGACTTCCAACCAGTACTCGGTTTCGGCGGCCTCCTTCTCCACGATTGCTGTCCTATGGATGAAGTCGTCGCGTGATTCTGCACTGTTTGCCTCCCGGTAGTTGGCACCACAATGGAAGTGCCTGACTTGAGCAGCTGGTAGCCGACGACATCCGTGACCTTGTTCCTCGGCAGGCTGGTCACAAAGCGAATGATGCGCAGAGCGAATGCCAACGTACGCTGCTCCAGGTCGTGTTTCTCCATCCTGCCCTTCCGAACCGGCCATTCCGCAATCCGAAATCCGCAATTCAGACGATCCAGCGGTGGCAGTAGAACGCTTCGGCGGCTTCGACCGAGATCTCGGCGCCACGGAGGCGGGCCAAGCGCTCCAGGTTCTCCAGGCTGCCATGGTGAGGCGCGGGCCGCGCCTGGGAGACATGACAGGCATGGGCCTTCAATTTTATCTCCAGGTAATCGCTGATATCCACATACACGTTCGGGTGGAACGGCTCCCAGTTCCAGCCGAGCTGCGGGGCATCGCAGGAGAGGACCACCTTCACGACCGGGCGCACCGTGGGCATTCCTGGTCGGCACGCCGTGAAACCTGCTTTGAAAACCGCCTCGTGATCCTGGTTGTACGAAATGGCAGGTAGAATCACCATGTCGGGGTGCAGACGATCCATCGCCAGCGGGCTGGCGCGTTCGATCTCTTCCAGAAGGTCGCGCCGGGGCACGGAGTCCATGCGCATATGGCTATGGCGATCGGTGAAGAGGATGCAGTAGTCCTCCACGCCGAGCACGCGCATCGACTCCTCCAGCTCTTTCTGCCGGCGCGAGGCAGTTACGGTGGAGAGCTGCTTGTCGTAGTGCTGGAGGTCGCCAGCGGAGACGATCATCACATACACCTGCCCGCCATGGGCGCGCGCACGCGCGATGAGGCCGCCGCATCCGTAGGTCTCGTCATCGGGGTGCGGCGCGATCACCAAAATGCGGCTACGAGAGAGGAGATCATCGAATTGTTCTTGTACCATCAGTTCCTCGCGGTTGTTCATGGACCAGGGCAATGGCCGCCTGGCCGGCTCCCGAAGATCGTTCCTTCCTGATGTAGGCCCCTCCCCGCCGGGCACCGGCAAGCCTTTCTTGCCAGGGGAGGGCACGGCCGACCGACACGCCTGATGCTCTCTACGGGCGTTCGTATCACCTGGCTTTTTTTGCGAGCACTTCCTGATAGACCGCCTCGATCCGCTCGACCATGGCTTCGACACCGAATGCGGGCACGACCTTGCGGTAGGCGGCTTCTCCCATGCGCCGGGCGCGCTCGGGGTCCTCCAGGAGTTGCATCAGCGCCTCTGACATCTGCTCGGGGCTCGCGGGATCCACCAGAAGCCCGGTGACCCCCTCCTCGATGACGTCCGGGATGCCGCTGACGCGCGTGGCAACCGACGGCAGACGGCAAGCGCCGGCCTCGACCAGGACGCGGCCCATCCCCTCGTTGAGCGAGGCGAGAGCAAAGAGATCCATCAGGCGCAGGAGCTGCGGCACATCCTCGCGGAGGCCCGCGAAGACCACGCGATCCGCGATGCCGAGCGTTCTCGCCAGTTCGCGAAGCGGCTCCGTGAGCGGGCCATCGCCGACGAGAAGCAGCCGGGCCTTCGGGAAACGCTGCAGCACGGGCGGCATCGCGCGCAGGAGATACTCGTGACCCTTGATCGACACGAGCCGGGCCACGCAGCCGATTACCGTGGCATCCTCCGGAATCCCGAGGTCTGCGCGGGTGGTCCCGTTCGCGCCGGCCTTCTCGAAGCGTGAGAAGTCGACCCCGCTATGGATGGTGACGAACTTCCGCGCGGGCGCGATGCCGAGCTCCAGATGCTCGCGTTGCTCATTCGCGGTGAGCATGATGAGCCGGTCGGTAAAGCGCGCGCAGAAGCGCTCGGTCTCTCGGAAGAGCGCCGTCTTCCAGGGGCCGAAGTAGCCGTGAAAGACGTGGCCGTGCGGCGTGTGGATGATGGCCGGCGTTCTCGCGGCCCTTGCCGCAAGCCTTCCTACGACTCCCGCCTTCGACGTGTGCGTGTGAACGACGGAGTAGTCTCCCTCGCGGATGAGGCGCCTCAGCACCGCCGTGGCCCGCAGGTCGCGCACCGGGTCGAGCTCTCGCACCAACTCCGGCACCACCCGGATCTTGGCGCCGAGCGCGCGTGCTCGCGTCTCCAGCTCTCCCTCTTCGCCGAGAGAGGGTCCGGTGACCAGAAGGACCTCGTGCCCTGCGGCCTGTTGAGCCAGGACGGTGAGCATCGTGTTCTCCTGGGCGCCGCCGACGACCATGCGAGTGATGATGTGCAGGATGCGCATTGGGACAACTATCCGGATACGGCGGGAGAACGGCAGCGCTCTCCCGGAAGGAGCTCTTCAATAGCTACATGCGATGGGCATAGGCGATGCCGCCGCCCAGCCAGCGGAGGCCCATGAGCGACGGCTGGATCTGAAACTGGCGCGTGGCCCGCCAGCGCAAGCCGGCATGGACACGGCCATCGACCGTCTCGGCCATCACTCCCAGGCGCGAGGTGGGCCAGTAGTCGATGCCGCCGAAGAGGCCATGCAGGCGGTTAGTGCCGATTCCCAGGTGCACCCCAATCCCTGGCGGTGTGGCGTTGGCATCCCAGACCGGCTTTGGGAAGCGATAGCTCGCCACCAGGTAATTGGCCCCGAAGTTCGATGTGCCCGTGATGTCTCGCATACCGAGTGCGAGGGAAGGGGAGTGCCTTCCCTGGCGCAGGAGGAGCAGACGTGCGCTTAGAGAGCGGTCGATATTCCAGCCGCCGGCGGGTGTGCCCGCGGCCGTGGAGCCGAGCGGGCGCTCGCTGCCGAACTTCTGTGCGAAGAGCCGGCCGTCGAAGTTGGTGATCCCCATCGTCACATCGATGCCACCAGACAGCCCGATGTGGTAGTAATGGAGCACCGTGGCATGCGGCTCTTTGTAGTAGGGCCGGTAGTGCTCGTCCACAGTGGTGATCCCGAATGCATAGCTGCCCCGTCCCACGTAGTCCGCCGTGGGTGCCAGCAGCAGACCGGCGCCGCCGCTCAGATCGGCTGCGCGTGCTGGCGAGAGCAGAAGCAGGGACAGGAGCGCTGGGACCAGATACCAGGACCCGCGAGTCTGCGCCCGGGTGCGCTGGCTATTCACGGTGTTGGGTTGCACGGTGCGAATTCCTACATTACCTTCCGCGCTAAGTGTTCTTCGACGAACCATCGGCAGCAAGCACGGAGCGCCAGGTTACCGCGGATGCGCGACAGGTGCCCCTGTGACTCAGTCTCGTATACGTCGAGGGTTGGCATAGGGAACCCTCGCGCTATAGTGGTGCTCGACCATGCCACGGTAACTCTGGGTGGAGCTCTCTGAATCGAGCGATAAACCGATATCCCACGTTCTGGAGCGAGTACCGGCGCATGATCAGCTCGCGGCTAGATGTACCCATCTGCGTCCTCAGGTCGTTATCAGCTAGCAGGTCTAAGATAGCTGCTGATAAGTGCTGTGGGCTGTGGTTGGGGACCAAGAACCCCGCCTCACCGTGAGCCACGATCTCCTCCGGGCCGCCACAGCGCGTGGAGACCACGGGAACCCCACAAGCCATCGCCTCCATAACTGCAATCCCTAGGCCCTCCTGCTCTGACGAGAGCACCTTGACCTTGGCTCCTCGCAGGTAGGCTGGCAGCATCTCGCGGCGTACCTGGCCCAAGAAAACAACAGAGTCCCGAATTCCAAGTCGCTCGATGGGTCTCCAGATCCGCGGATCTCTGGAACGGGGTCCGGTGATTACAAGTTTCAGCCCAGGGTGGTGCTTGCGAACGAGGGCAAATGCCTCAAAGAGGAGACGGACGTTCTTGCGCCGATCGTCTGATCGCCCGCAGAAGATGATGTAATCACATCCTAGATCGACGGCTTCTCCATTAGGGGAAAAGAGGTTGGTATCGACCAGGTAGGGCGTAACCTCAACCTGAGTATCGCTCAGCCCAATCTCATTGCGGAGTTGTTTGGCCGTGTACTCACTAACGGAGAAGACGCGCTCAGCACCATGCAGAACCGCCTTCTCCCATAGACGGAGCAACGGCATAGCGGGTGCGTTGAGATGTGAGGGCCAATTTCGATAGGACAGATCATACCACCTGTAACGAGCACGCCACTCATCCTGCAAAGTGGTCGCAATCCAGCATGTATAGCGGAGGTTATTTGCCCAGAGCGGGATACCTGGCAGTGCAGAGCCACCGACAGCCTGATAGAGATCATATCGGCGGAGCGCCTTCCGTGCTGTCACCGCTGGTACCCAGTAGCTGAGGGCGTACAGGTAGGGAATCGAACGATAGTGGCGCAGAGCACAAGGAAAGGCGTCGACCCGGCTACCCCGCAACAGATCACCAAAGGACCGCGAGGGAAACAGCAACTCGGCGGTCAACCCGTTCTCGCGGGCGTGCTCAGCAACTGCACGTGAGAGGGATGTGACGCCGCCTCCAGCGGGTCGAGTACTCATGATGCAGAGAGATGGTATGTGGTGGTATGATCCGTCCTGCACTGTCAACCTCGCTCGCCAGGCTGGTCTATCAGCGACTTCGCGGATGCCGTGGCATTCGGCAGTTCCGATACAAAGTAACGGAGCTTCCCAGACGAAGTGCGTGGTAGGCTACCAACCACCTGTATCTGTATCTGGACTGTCTTCCCTAGATGGTGCTCTAATTCGTGACGTAGGGACGTCTCAGCACGGTTGGAGTACTCGCGGCCTGGCACGACATCGACGCGGAAACAGTCGATTGCGGTCTGCACAACCCGGAACTCGTTGACAGCCGCTCCGCCAGCATTCACCTTCCGAATCGCGTAATCGAAAATCCAGGCCGGAAGGTAGCGGCCGTCATGCATGACCAAGCTCTCAACAGTGCGACCCAACATCGGGCCCATCACTGGGAGTGTTCGGCCACACGGGCACGGTTCTGGGCTCAGCGACCCGTAGTCGCCTACCTCATAGCGGATAAAAGGAGTGCTTCTATTGTGTAGCCCTGTGACTACCACCGTGCCTGTCTCCCCCGGTGGAACCGGGCGGCCATCCCGAAGGATCTCCACGATGACATTCTCAGAAGCGATATGGAAGGAGCCCATGGGACATTGGTAGGCGATCACCCCAACCTCCGTGCAACCGTACTCGCTAGCGACTGGCACTCCGAAGGCCTTCCGAATCACCTCACGTTGGTAATCAAAAAGCGTCTCGCTCGTAGTAGCTACCGCCCGAAGAGAGGGAAGGCTGCCACTCAGGTTGTTCTGCACCACGAAGTGGGCCAACCTCGCGACTGACGACGTATAGCCATAGAGCAAGCGCGGTCTAAAGCGTTGGCATCGACGTATGAAGGCTGCCATCGTGGCGTCCGTCATGTCAAAGACCGACAGCCGAACTCGGTTGAGTGATATGTCCTTGAACTGCTCGCGGAGCCGTGGGTACCGAAGGAGAGGTACACTCCAGTACACGGGCGACAGGATCACCGAAACTCACCCCGTACCAGGACTCTCCCCGAAGCTTAGCTGCCAAAAAGTGTGCTCGTGCAGCCGTGTCGATCTGAAACTTGAGCGGCTGCCCGGTGGAGCCGCTGGTCCCATAGGGATTCGACCTGGGCCGCCATCCATCCGGCAGTAGCTCGTCCGCATGTGTTTGTACGTCGGCCTTGGTCAGTATCGGTAAGGCCTGAAGATCATCCAGTGCCTTGATATCGGCTAACGGGATTCCTTTCAGCACCCGCCGGTAATAGGGCACATGAGCGGAAGCGTACCCCAGGAGGTCGGATAACCGACGCCAGGTGAGCTGGCGGAGCTCGGGCTCAGGGAGATGTTCCGTCCGCTGCAGCTCCTGCAAGACGGGGATTATGGGATCTCGACCTAAGCGATCCCCGATTGTGAAGACGAGGCGACCTAATGCCGGGTTCATACAGCACTCCGTTTCCAAGGCGATGATTGGTCTACCAGAGTGTCTTATCCGCCCAGAGCGCATCCATCTTGATCTGCTGTCTGGAATCTTGGCTCCCCTGCAGCCAGAGGGCGGCGCTTGAACACTGGGGGCCTCCTTTGGGCGATAGAATCGCCTTCATCAGACAGCTCCCGCAAAGATGCCTAAGACGTAAACGAGCCGGTATAGCAGACAGTATCACTGGCCGGTGATCGCGTTCCGTGCCACGCCGACGGCATTGCGCAAGATCCGGTGGGCCAGACATCGGCGACTATGGGGAAGACCAGTGACCCATGCTCAATCATGGACGTGCGATTCCATTCGTTCCGGGCTACACTGTATCATTCGGGAATGAACTCTATCGATCGAGCAATCGCCGATAGCGAGGGCTCGGAAACAGCGTCCCAGAGTCAAGCAGCCCCCGATCGCGAAGATAATGCCGGGTTCACGTATCACGCCGTTTCTAAGATAATGACTGGTATCCCAAGCGATTCTTGTCCTCCCGAAATGCAGTCACGTTGATCAGGCGGTTTTCACCTTGGCTTCATCGTAGCCAGGGAGCGACGCACGATCACTGGCGGGTCTGCATTGGACGAAGGAGTCTCATTCATCGCACAGATCCTACCAAGTTGCCGAAGACGTAAGTGATCCGGTAGATCAGGCCATACCAGCGCCCGGTGACCACGTCGCGTGCCAAGCCGGCCGCATGGCGCAAGACTCGGTAGGCTAGCGGTACCTGCGCCTTGAACTCGCCAACGTGGCCCTCGGGGTTGTAGAGGACCGTTTCGGGGAAGTGGCGACGAGCGTAGGCGGATGCCGCGCCATTCCGCCATGCCATGCGCAGGAGTGCCTTCAGCGTGGAGGGCATGGGATGGTAGTGCCAGACACCTGGCACACAGATGATCCGGTACCCAGCTTGGCGAACCCGGTGCCTCATTTCAGGATCCACCCCCCGCACGATCCGATCGTTGAACAGCCCGACTTCGTCCAGCACCCTCCGCGGCATGGCCCAGCACTGAGTGGTCACCATATCGCTGTCCGTGAAGGTGTCTACCACGGGCGATTGGGAGCGCGAGATCTGCTGTGCACACGCGCGCTGGAAAGGGCTCGAGTCCGGCGGAAGCTGTTGGGCAGTTCCCGTGATGCCAAAATCCTCGTGCTCTACAAGCGCACGGATGAGCGCTTCGAAGACGCGCTCGTGCCCGAGACGGACGTCATCATCCAGGAAGATGAAGTAATCGCCGTGACATCTCTCGATGCCGGTGTTGCGCGCCTTACCATTCGGTGAGACGCCGGCCACGACCTCCACCTCGAACGGGCGCAATGTCTGCCGCGAGACGTCCTCCAGCAGGTGTGCCAGATTCCCTTCACGCTTCCCGTCAGCGGAGGGGATGACTACCGAAAGCCGGATATCGGACGCAGGACGCGGGCTATAGGACTTGGGAGCCGTCATAGCGTTGTTTCCGAGGGCCATTTTTGGGTGGCTTGATGCAGGGATGCACCAGCAGGCAGCTTCCCATCAATCTCGGTGGTTGCATGGAAGGTGCCGGTGCGGGTGTTGATAGCGATGCTCCGGCGAAGGTGCGCTCCATCTAGTCGACGGACGCGAAACACCGGGTGAGAGCAGCCAGTTGCTCTTCCGAGCAGGGCGCGTGCCCCGCGCTCCCAGCGAGGCACGGGGACATATGCTTCGGGTACGCCTTCAGCGATCACTTCAAGGATGTCGCCATCTTCGCGCATCTCCACACGCTCGTAGCGGCGCACGCAGTGGTGACTGTCGCCCGCGGCAATGTAGGGCACCCAGGGGTTCACGGCCGGGTCGATCAACGCCTGCCGGTCCTCGCCGCCTCGCCAGGTGTAGGGCGTCGGCTCCAGCAATGGCTCTCCCGCTCGCTCGATCCAGAGCGGCTGCATCCCGTAGTAGCGGTGGTCGCAGAAGAACGGCGTGCCGAATGGCACCGACTGCCCCTCCGCGGCGAAGGCCGCGAAGAGGTCGTCGCAGCGTACAATCAGTAGAGGCCCCACCCGGGTGATTTCAGATGCCGGCTTTTCCGCGGCGCGTCCGCCTGCTGCTGGTACATGGCTACCATCGTGAGCAAGGAACAGCATTGCCGCGGCATAGGCGTTGTAATCCGGGTTGTTGACGTATACGTCCCAGTCGTGCTTCTCGGCCTCGCCGTCGTTGAGGACGCAGGGGATGTGCCCGTCCGGGCGCTGGTAGCGTGCCAGGCGTGCCTCCAGCAGGGCGGATACGGCGGCGTAGCGCCTCTCCTGAAAGAGGGCTGCTCCCCGGCGCAAGGCCAGGGTTGCCGCGGCATATCCAAAGAGAGTATTCCGCGAGCGACCGTAAGGCACCAACATCCCGGTGGGAGAAACCAGGTGGCAGAGCGCGTCCAGGCCGTGCCGAAGCGCATCCACCATCTCGGAGCTATTGCGCCCCGTCTCCATCGAAGCCAGCGCCAGCATGGCGCAAAACTTGGCGTGGTAGGTGACCGGTGTCGCATGGCCGCCCGGCGAGTCGATGAAGAGGCCATCTGCTGTCTGCCAGGAGATGACCTTTTCCCAGAGACGGTCGGCCTCACGCGCATCGCTCTTGCTCCCGGTGCGCGCGCGGAGCGAATAGTTCAGCGCGCGCATCGCTACCCAGTTGTTGGAGACCAGGCGCCGGCCAGAGTAGAGGACGACCGGTTCACTCACCGTAACCGGCCGGCCAGCCTTGCACTCCTCGTGGGTCAAGAGGAGCAGGGCCAACTGGTCGAACTCGGAGCTGAGAGGTCGTTGCTGTGCGGCGCGCGCAAAGAGGCGGCATGCCTCGGCCCATGCCGTGTCGCCGGTGTGGATGGCGGCAAGCCCGAAGGCGAGCGCGGCCATGCCGCCTGCGTAAGTGCCGCAATCGCCATGAAGTGGGTCGCGGATACGACCATCCGGCTGCTGGTTCTCCCGCAGCCAGGATGCAATGCCCGTGGCTGTACTCGTCACTGTTTGTGTTCTCCGGGATGGCGGTACTCCGCGACCACCTTTCGGTTCAAGGCCCGCAGGCGCTCCACCGCGCGCTCCCAGGTGAACTCCGTGCGAGCGCGCTCTCGGCCCTGTTCCCCCAGCTTGCGGGCGAGGTCGCGGTCCGTCAGCAACCGAATGGCTGCGTCTGCTACAGCATCCACGTCGTTCGGATCAATGAGGAAGCCGGTCACGCCGTCGACCACCGCGTCCGGAGTGCCTCCCGAGTTGCCGCCGATAACCGGCTTGCCGGCGGCGTTAGCCTCCAGGAAGACGATCCCAAAGCCTTCCACATCGCCGTTAGGGAGTTCACGGTTCGGGTGGATGAAGACGTCCGCTGCGCCGTAGTAGTCAGCGAGCTCCTCATCCGGCACGCGCCCGGCAAAAACCACGCGCTTGGCTACGCCGAGCTCTCCTGCTAGCCGGCGCAGGACCGGCTCGCGCGGGCCAGTGCCCGCGACTAGGTAGGCCACCTCCGGCACGGCAGCGGCGATGCGCGGCAGCGCCCGCAGCACGACATCATGCCCCTTGCGCTCCAGGATGCGTGACACCGTGACGAGCACCGGCCGGTTGCCCAGGCCGTGGCGCCTGCGCACCTCACTCCCGTCCGCGCCGGCGAATGCCGCGGCATCCACTCCCGGGTACTGGAAATGGATCTTCTCTGGAGCGACTCCCAACTCCAGCAGGTTGCGCCGGGTGTACTCGCTGATGGTTGTCACCGCATCCGCGCCCTGCAACACGCGCGTCATCCACTTCCGGGGCAGCCGGCGCTGCCGGTAGTGCTGGATCTCCTCTCCATAGGTGTGGACTACCAGCGGCAGGCGAAAGCGCCGCTTCAGGGAGAGGCAGGAAAGCCCCGTTTCGAGTACTTGCCCGGCGTGCAGCACATCTGGCCGGACTGCGCGCACCAGGCCGGGAGCGCGCAAGTGCATCCACGCCCATGCCAGGGGGAAGCGCACCTTGGGTACGTTCAAGAACGGCACGCGCTCCACGCGGAAGGGCACCTGCCGGTCGAAAGACTGCCAATCGGTGCCGGGCAGGGCGCAGGTAAGCACGGTCACTTCCTCGCGCAGCCGCCGACACCATTCCGTATAGACGACAGCCGTGCCGCCGCGGTGTGGAGCGAACTTGTCGGTGAGCAGGAGCAACCTGGATCCCTGATCGGGCATGGCGTGTGGATCACCCGATGCACAGTTTCTTCACACAGGCCGCCAGGAACGGCCTGCGCGTTGTGAGGATCTGCCACCGAACAAGCGGCAGGGGGCAATGCGAGAGCCAGGGCGTTGCCGGGCGCACGCCAGCACCGTGTGGCCGAAGATGTCGGCCCAGAGGAGCGGCATGCGCGGCCGCGGCACGTCCAGATAGGGCACGCGTCTGATTCACGATGCCTCGTGCCCGTCGATGGACCTGGAGCCGGGAAAGCGGCGGGCAATGACGCGCACTGCCTCCGAGGGCCAGCGCCGGCAGTATTCGGTCCACACAATCGCCGTGCTACCGGCATATGGCGCAAACCCATCGGTAACAACGAGGGCTAGAGTATTCACGCCGATAGGTCATCCATTGGCTCTTACTCGAGGTTCGAAGGATATGCCCAGCGCCTAGTAACATAATCCCGCAGGCCCCAGTATGCCGCCCGTACTGAGGCCGTGTCACCCCTGAGGAATCTGCCTGGAGCGTAGCGCGTAAGGAATTGCACCAGCCAAGCAATACAGAAGGCAAACCACAGCCAGCGCGGGGCATGCAACTCCATGAAAAGGAAGCGGCTCCGAACGCCAAAATAGACCTTGAGGGGACTTATGGTACCAAGTGCGCTCTGGTGATAGTGAAGGATCATCGGCGAGCGCAGGGAGACAAGTCTGTAGCCGATGCTGCGTGCTCGCAGACTGAGATCGACGTCCTCATATCCATAAAAGAACCTTTCATCCAGCAGACCACATCGCCTGAACACCTCAGCCCGCACGAACATATTACATCCGCTGATAAACGCTGCTTCAGACTCTGGCGCCTTCAAGGAATCATATGGCATTCCGCGCTCGGGATGGCGGGCCTCTCCCAATAGCCACTGCAATTGCCCGCTAGTGGACCAGATCGTAGTAGGTTCACTGCCCCAGCAGACCGTGGCGGCGGCGATCCCTACATCAGGATGGCGACTCATGTAGTGGAGCAACGCCTGGGGCGCGCCGGGGGGTACCACGGTATCGTTATCGAGTATCCAGACATAGTCAGCTTCGAGGTCTAGCGCGCGCTGAATTCCCAGATTGCGCCCTCCAGCTACGCCGAGATTAGTGGCGCTGCGGATGACATGCACCGACGGAAACTCACCTTCGATGGCGTCGGCAGTGCCATCACGTGAGCCATTATCGATGACAATGATATGCTGGAATCCGGCCGATGTGTATAGGGAGCGAAGGCAGGTGAGCGCGAGATCTCTCTGATCACATGTCAGAATGACGATCGCTACAGTGGATTCACAGGAAGACACGGGGATACCTCTCGCAGCTCGGACACGAGCCGTTGCACATCTTGGGCGAGACGGGGGTAGGAGTAGTGCCGGGCTCGCTCGCGAGCGTTCCGGCCCAGTTCGACGGCATAGCTAGCATCGCCTAAGACCTTGACGCACGCAGCGGCGAAGCCGACGGCGTCGTCGGCGATTAGCAGGTGCTCGCCGTGCTGCACGTCGAGGCCTTCTGCACCTACACTGGTTGTGACCACCGGCTTAGCCGTCGCCATCGCCTCGATTACCTTCGTCTGCACCCCGCTGCCATAGCGCAGCGGGACGACCGTGAGCGTAGCACTCGCGAGCCACGGCACCACATCTGGCACGTCAGCGTGCAGAGTGATCGCATCCTGCTGTGCCAGCATCATTACCTCTGCGACAGGTCTTCGACCGATGATCGCCAATGATGCCTGGGATGAGCGCTCGCGAATTCGCGGGAACACCTCACAGGCAAACCAGGAGATCGCATCGATATTCACATACCAGTCGAGCGCGCCTACAAAGACAATTCGCCCGGGTACGACATCATTGGTTTGGCAAGCCAGGTAGCGATCCAGGTGCAGGCCGGGCGCGATCGTAGCGGCGCGCACGCCCGGCACGAGTTCGCGAAAGCGGCGTTTGTCAGCGTTCGAGATAGCGATGACGCAATCAGCTCGTCGCAGCGCCCACCGCTCGAACCGGCGGAGCTTGGCGGCCTGCAGGTGCCAGTAGGCTCGCTTGAGCCCAGACCGCTGGCCAGCCAATCGCTCTAGGATATCGCTCTCCACGTTGTAGTTGTCGAGTACCACGGGGATGCCTGGAGGCAGCGCATCAGCATACTGCATCATTTGGAGGCCGAGGCAGAAGCAGGCTATGCTGGTCCGGCCGAGTTCGTGGACGCGCCGGGCAAACTCCGCCGAGCGAAAGCAGCGCACGAGCGAAGGAGTGGGCGACAGCAGGCGCTCAAGAGCGCTCGGATTGGATGGGCGTGGCACGCCGCCAGTCTGATGTTCAGCATCATCGAAGTGCAACACGGTGGTGTCTGCCACTGCAGAAAGCGCGGCCGCTATGCCCTCAGCACGCATCTGCACTCCCCCAACACCGCTCCCAAGCGGCACTGGGGAGAGGATGAGGATCCGCCCTCTATCCGATGTGCTGTGTTCCTCGCGAATGGTCTCTTCAGGCAGCAAGCATCTCCTCCATAAGGGCGCAGTAAGCCCTGTTGAAGCGGTCGAGTGAAAAATGTTCTCGAACATATGCTTGCCCCCAGGCAGCCTGGCACCTGCCTAAGGACGGGTCGTCCATCAACTGGATGATGCGGTCACGGAAGGCCTCTGCATCATGAGGGTCGTTCACTACCATGGAGTCGAAGGTCGGTTCGTGACCCAGCATCTCTGGCACGATGCCGACACAAGAGGTAATCACAGGTAGGCCGCAAGCGAGTGCTTCCGTGGTGACAAGACCGAAGCTCTCGTAGAGAGAAGGAAAGACCAGAGCATCGCAGGCGGAATAAAGGAGAGGCATTTGCTCGCGCGGCACGGATCCCAAGAGGATGGCTCGGCCATCGACCAGGCGGAGCCGGGGGCTCACCTTCGGAGCCGCAAAGGCAAGCACAGCGCCATCGGGGAGACGCGGTAGGAGTCGGTTTACCGTCTGCACGCCCTTACCGATACTAACACGGCCCACCACAGCGCCGATCCAAAGATCATCGGGTAGTCCAAGTCTAGCCCGAGCTGTAGCCCGGTCATGCGGACGGAAATGCGCCGAATCAACCGCGTTATGGATGATCCGATGTGCGGTCTGGCGATAGTGCTTCTCAGCTTCCAGCGCCACCGACCGGCTTACGGCGACGCGCGTTGCCCCGCGGCCAGCTTGGCGATCGAGCCACCCATAGACGTACCGGGCGATGAGGTATGAGGGAGTATCCACGAAAGGCCGCACGATGCATGCCACTGCAGCGAACGTGTTGTGATGGATATAGGCACGGCGAGGGTGGCTGATGAAGGCACCATACATCCCGTGTCCGATGACCGCTTCACACTTTCGGAGCACGCCCGCATACGCGCGCGCGGTTTTAAGGACCTCGAGGGGTCGGTTCAAACCGGGCCAGCGCCGAAACACACGTACCGGAGGAAGCGTTTGGCTTGTGTACTCTACCACCTCGTGGCCGGCCATGGTCAACGCGCGGGCGATTAGCGCGGCCATCCGCTCCATGCCACCGAGCCCTGTAGAGGGCACTTCTAGAATCTGGGCAATTCTCGCCAAGAATGAACCTCACTGAAACAAGGGCGCATACTCGATCTGGTAGGACATGGTATCCGGCCGGTTGCCAATGACTCGTGCCGGATTCCCCGCGACGATCGTCAAGGGGGCTACGTCCCGCGTCACGACAGAGCCAGCAGCCACCACGCTCCCGCGGCCAAGGCGTACCCCGGGGAGTACTATGGCCCAGGCACCGATCCAGACGTAGTCCTCGATAACTACGGGCCCACCGGCGGGAGCGAAATCCGGGCTTCGCGGGTCGTGGCCCAGCGTGAGTATCCGTGAACCTACAGAAAGGTGAACATTATCGCCGATCTCCAGACCGCGTCGCCCGTCGAGGGTAACATCACGGTTAATGCAGCAATAGTCGCCGATTTTGATGCCACCGAGGCAGAAGAGACGCAAGCCACGCTGAATGTTGGTATGCGGGCCCAGTTGGATCCGGCAGAGGCGCCGGTAGACCCAGTGGCGCATTCGGTAGGATGGCACATGGCCAACCATCTCGGCAAGATACAACAGCAGCGCATAGTGAAGTCGAGCCTTCATATGGCACTCACGGTTGTGCTTGCGGCAAAATCGGCGACAAGTGCCTGGTACTCTGCACGGAAACGCCGAAGGGAGAAGAGTGAGGCAGCGGCTTGTGCTGCCGATGCAGATGTGGCTGCCCGCAGGCTTGGGTTGCTGGCCAGCAGGGAGATAGCCTGTATGTATTTTTCAGGCCCGGATGAAGGCGGCAACAAGAACTGGGATAGTGAGGGAGCCGCCACAGTGATCTCCTGCCAGGCCCCAACGCGACTGGCAACGGGCACCAAACCACAAGCCATGGCCTCGGCGAGGGCCAAAGAACAGGCCTCGGAACGTGAGGGGAATAGGAAGATATCGGCTGCCTGATAGAGCCGCCGCAGCTCTGCTGGCGACTGCCTTAAGAAAAGACGAACGTTAGCAGGAACTCCTACTCCCGTGGGGGGGGCATTGGTTGCAGCAAGAAAGATCAGGTTAGGCACGTTGCTTTCAGCTACCGAAGCGACGATATCGGCCCCTTTGGCAATTGACCAGGTGCCAGCGAACAGCACGACGCACGCCGAAGGAGGTAGGCCCAAGGTGAGACGCAACGCTTCTTTGTCTTTGGTTGGCTGGTAGTAGTCGGTATCGATAGCATTCACAATGACGCGTGAGATCTGCGTACCGTAGTAATGGCGCAGGTACTCTGCGTTCTCGGCGCTGAGGGCCACAGTGACCGATGCACGACCTGCTCGTCTCTCTGCCCAACCCCAGATATACCGCATAGTAATGTAATCGCGCCAGGTGATGTGACCGCGCAGCGTCTCCGCGTAGGCAGCATAACACCCGTGGTAAATCGTGATTTTCCGCTCAGGCGGCAGTGCCCATCCACAGAGTCCGTGCGCGATAAAGAGATCAAACGGTGGACAGGTACGCAGCGCGCGTTGGGCAAGGATGCCGGCGTTGGCGGGCACGCGCCACCCCAACCGGTCCCAGATGCTCCAGGGACGCGGTGGATTCAGCTGCTCGAAGTGGAACTGGTGGACTTCGGCGCCAATCTCTTTAAGTACATCCACGAGGAGTGCGAGAAAGCGCTCTGTGCCCTGCAGCCCGGTCGACGGGCCGGTGGTCACAGTGGCGATGCGAACAGGTCTCATCCGCGCTGGTTCCGAGGATACATCAAGGAGTGGCCAGTATGGCGAGGGCTTTCAGCCAAGAAGCGCAAGAACGATTTGGCACTGCGAATGGTAGGCACAACCCGGAGGCCTGCGATCACGGTACGCCACGCCAACTGCTCACCGCAGGATCGCCGCAACTGCCGGGCGGTATAGTAAATCGCATCACTTGCGCGCACGAGTAGTGCATCTGTGAGTCGCCTGTCTCCGCTGCGGGCAGTCTCGCGGGCAAGGGTAACGAGCCATCGGCTGCATCGAAGGGTGGCAGCATATGGATCGGAGCGGGGGAAGGTGAGGAAATATGCAAGCTCCCGGATCAGGCAGTAGAGCTCGTCGGCTGTATGACACAGGACCGCAGCATCACTCAGCGTTGATGCTGCACTGATCATTTCACCAGCCCTGATGCGGATGGCGGCATCAAGGCAAAGCAGGTGAGACTGATGCAACCGGTAGAACACGTCTGACGCTGGATCCGAGCGGAGTCGCGCCTCAACAACAGGATTTTGGATCACCTCACGGAAAATGCGCCGCAGCGCGTAGAGCATCGCTCCGCTTGCGAAATGGGCATCAGTTTTGCCATGCCCATGATCGATGCGGTAATGGGCAACAGGCCTGAATGCGATACCGACTGGGAATCTAGCCGTCGCCCTGATCCAGAACTCACGGTCTTCAGCTGTGCCATGCGAGCGCGAGAATGTGCCCACGGTATCCACAACGTCGCGTCTGATCGCGCTCGAGCTCATGGAGAGTGGTGGGACGACTCCACGGAACGCCATTACAGCAAGGAACTGGTCTGCAATGCTAACTTGGAGCTCTTCCGGAACCAACCTACCGGGATCGGCATCTGAGAGCATACCGCAAACGATTGACGCACCGGTAAGTGTGGCTACTAACCGAAGGGTAGACAAACCTTCTGGCCAATAGTAATCATCCGAATCCAGGAACGCGATCCACTCGCTTGTGGCGCGCTCGATCCCCGCGTTTCGTGCCGCTGAAGCTCCGGCATTCTCCTGCCAGTGGTAGCGGAAGCGGCTATCGCGCCGGATGTAGTCGGCCACCAGCTCGCGCGTGCCATCGGTGGAGCCGTCGTCGACCACAATGCACTCCCAGTCAGTGAACGTCTGCGCCAGCACGCTGTCCAGGCACTCCGGGAGGAAGCGGGCACGGTTGTAGGCTGGGATAACAACTGAGAAATGTGGCATGGCAGAAAACCTCCGGAGCAGTTAGATAGAATTTGGAACCGTGCTTGTTGGGGCGCCCGCGCCATCCAC
>ERZ795060.2505-NODE-2505-length-18541-cov-38.973493_pt1 | contig 18541 bp, 9 predicted proteins | sample MGYA00375144_ERZ795060 | MGnify/ENA primary metagenome ERZ795060 (study PRJEB30189, sample SAMN05720157) | activated sludge metagenome | isolation source: anaerobic digester from wastewater treatment plant | place: Japan | collected 2015-05-15 ...
CCAAAGAACAAAAATTTTACAAAGCATTACAAGATGTATTTATCGGTGCTAAAATTGAAGGTACAGGTGGTTTTGTTAATTTGATGAGAATAAAATCTAATTATTATAAAAAAATAGAAGAGGTATTAAAAAAAGATATTAAACAAGCATTAGAGAAATATCCATCATTCAGAGATGAACTTTTTGATAAACTTTATTCATTTTTTAGTAGGTATTTTACAGAAAGTGGTTCAATCTATTTCAATTCAACTCCATTTCACAATAATATCTATGAAAAAGTTTATACTGACGAAAAAGATGTCATTCTCTTTTGGAAAACGCAGATGCTTTATTATGTTAAAACTGATCGGATTTTTAGAAGTTTAGATATAGAAAGCGATGGTTTTAAATTCTTCTTTGATGTATCCAATTTAGAGCATAAAAAGGCTAATGAGAAAAGAAGTTTGATTTTCGAATTGAAAGAAATAAAAGAGGATAAAACTATTGTATTTAATGTAATTTACTCAGAAAAAGGTAGGATAAAAAAAACAGAAGATATTTTAAAAGAGTTAAAGAAAAAAAATATAGATATTACAGAAGAACAATTAGAGAAAGCATTTAGGATTTTTGAAAAGCAAAGTGAGGTTGATTTTTTTATCAACAAAAACGCAAAAGCATTTTTACAAGAGCAATTTAAACTTTGGAGTTATCAGTATTTTTGGGATGGTGCGAAAGATTGGAGTGCGGATAGAGTAAATCAATTACAAATTCTCAAAGATATTGCATTTAAAATTATTGATTTTATCTCACAGTTTGAAGATGAATTGGTAAAGATATGGAATAAGCCAAAGTTTGTTAAAAACTCAAATTATGTGATTACCTTAGATAGGATAAAAGATGAGAAAATAATAGAAAAAATTTTCAATTGTCAAGGCATAAAAGATCAAATCAAAGAATGGCAAGAGTTAGGGATTGTAGATGAAAACTTTAAAACAACAGATATTTTTGAGACAGACATAACCGGCAAACACTTATCTGATAAATACAATCATTTGCCCATAGACACTAAATACTTTAAAGATGTAGAATTTGAGATTTTAAATTTATTTGATGATTTAGATAATCAATTGGATGGCTGGTTGATAAAGAGTGAGAATTATCAGGCATTGAATACAATATTACCAAAATTTAGAGAAAAAGTGCAGACAATTTATATTGATCCGCCGTTTAATACTGGAGAAGATTTTCCTTATGTAGATAGATTTCAGGATAGTAGCTGGCTTTCACTAATGTATGATCGTATTAATCTTGGGCATAGATTGTTGAGAAAAGAGGGTAATTTTTTCTATCACATTGACAGATACGCGTATTATTACAGCCGCATAATGTTCAATTCTATATTCGGAAATAAAAACTTTAAGGCAGAAATAGCATGGGATACCTGTGGGATCACTGGGTTTAAACCTGGGAAAAATAATTGGGTACAAAATATTAATTATATACTTCATTTTTCAAAAGATGACGAAAATAATTTCTTTAAGAAACTCTTCGTAATTCTAGAAAAAGAAGAGAAAGAACGCTTAAAAATTGGATGGCTAGACCTAATATATGATGATAAAAACGAGAGGTACTATATTGAAAAATGGAATAACAACTATTCTAAAGAATGTCTTGAAACGGAGAATAAAAAGCATCCTATTGGTATGGTTTGGAATGATATTTATTCATTTCTTTTTACCCAAGTTGGTAACAATGAATCTTTCTTTTTTAACACGCAAAAACCAGAGCATTTATTAAGACGGATAATCCAGTCATCTTCGAATTCTTCTGATATTGTATGTGATTTTTTCAGTGGTATTGGAACGACCCTTGCAGTTGCACATAAATTAAATAGAAAATGGTTGGGGATAGAAATGGGATCACATTTTGAGACAGTATATTTAGATACCGTTAGTTTAAAAAAGAAAAAGAATCAAAATAATCAAGATGCTTCACCTGAAGATGAAATTGAAGAAGACGATCCCTCAATAGTAGAGGTATTATCAGAAACAAAAGGACAGAAAACAGTAATAATGAAAAAAATAGGAATGGTTGGGAGAATGAAAATTGTTTTAAGTGGCGATCAAATATTTCATGTATTTGGTCATCCACGTCATCCTCAATTATCGAGAAATATTAACTATCAAGGCGGAGGGTTTTTCAAATACTACGAACTTGAACAATACGAAGAAGTGCTTGCCAATTGTGTATATGAAAACCATGATATGTTTATTGCAGGAAATAAAAGCCCTTATGAACAATATGTATTTTTAAAAGATGAAAAAATGCTGCAAGCATTGGAAATTGACTATGAAAATAACAAAGTTAAGGTTGATGTGGACAAACTCTATCCGAATATAGATATTGCTGAAACTTTGTCTAATTTAACTGGGAAATGGATAAAGAAAATCGGCGAAGGCGAAGTTGAGTTTGAAGATGGAACAAAAGTAAATACAAAAGATTTAGATTATAAACTAATAAAACCATTAATCTGGTGGGAGTGAAACTATGAGTAAATTGTATCTTCAAAACATTGTAGAAAACTATGATCTTAATAACCTTCCACAAGAATGGTTAGGAGTAGATTTAGAGAAATTTTCAAATAATAAAAAACTATTTGATTACCAACAACATGCATTGGTAAACTTTTTAAAAGCCCTATATCTTTATTTTCATGAAGACAACTCGGAAAAAAACAATTTCTATCGAAGATTTTTAAACAATGGACTTACCGAAGAATTAAGTTTTGATACAAAAAAAGAAAGTAAAAACAAAAAAGAAAGTAAAAACAAAAAAGAAAGTAAAAACAAAAAAGAAAGAGAACGCATAAAATACTTGCTGGAATATGATAAAGATTATCCAATAGAAAACGACAAAATATCTTTTGAGTATTTCATTAATCGTATGTCATTTTGGATGGCAACAGGTAGCGGCAAAACATTAGTTGTTGTTAAGCTTATTGAATTGCTTGGTTATCTTATTTTAAATAATAAAATTCCTAAAAAAGATATTTTATTTTTGACTTACAGAGAAGATTTAATAGAACAATTTAAAAAACATATCGAAGAGTTTAATCATTATAACGATATTGTCATAAATCTAATTGACCTAAAAGAGTATTCTTCGAGTAAACAAAACCCAACTCTTAAATTTGGTAATAGTATAGATATTTACTACTACCGAAGCGATCTGATATCTGATGAACAAAAAGATAAAATCATTGATTTTAAAAACTATGACAATAATGGTAACTGGTATATTTTATTGGATGAAGCACACAAGGGTGATAAAGAAGACAGCAAAAGGCAAACCTTTTACAACATACTCAGTCGCAATGGTTTTTTATTCAACTTTTCTGCTACCTTTACCGACCCATGGGATTATGCAACTTGTGTATTTAATTTTAATCTTGCTAAGTTTATTGAGGATGGTTATGGAAAGCATATTTACATATCTCAGGAAAATATAAGTGTATTAGAAAAAAGAGATAATCATATTGGGATTGAAAAACAAAAAATCATTCTAAAAATATTTATCCTTCAGACGACAATAAATAAACTCTATGAAGATATTAAAAAAGTATCTGAAAATTTATACCATAGGCCTTTGCTTCTAACCCTTGTGAATTCTGTTAATACTACTGATTCAGATTTAGAACTCTTTTTTAAAGAAATTGAAAAAATTGCATTAGGGAACCAACTGAGTGATGATTTACTTAAAACATCAATAGAAGAACTCAAAAATGAACTTTCAAGTGAAAATGCAAAATTTGTTTTTGAAGAAGCTAAAATAGATCAAAATTTCGTTAATATCATTGAACAAATAAAGTATTCTGATATTCTAAAGTATGTTTTTAATTCTGATACTTTCGGGAAAATAGAAATTCTTAAAATCCCAAGTAATAAACAGGAATTGGTTTTTAAATTAAAAACTACAGATAAGCCATTTGCACTAATGAAAATAGGAGATATTTCAGAATGGATTAAAAATAAATTATCAGGATATGAAATTGTAGAAAGATTTGAGAATGAAAGCACATTCAAGAATATCAATAATAGCGATGAAATCAATATTTTAATGGGGTCTCGTTCCTTCTACGAAGGTTGGGATAGTAACAGGCCTAATATTATTTTGTTTATCACTATCGGAAAAGGCAATGATGCAAATGATGCAAGAAAATTTGTATTACAAGCTGTAGGACGTGGAGTGCGTATTGAGCCAGTAAAAGATAAACGAAAAAGAGCGATATTCCTATATAACAACAAAGAACTGGATGCTCAAATATTCAATCCTATTAAAGATAATATAGAACCATTGGAATCGTTATTTGTCTATGGTACAAAATCTGAAAACTTAAAAGAAGTTATAGAAACATTAAAGCAAGAAAAACCAGAAGTATTACTTGGTGATTTATTTGAAATAAACCCCGATGTAAAAGACAAATTGCTTTTAATACCAGTTTACAAAGAATCTAATAATATTATTGTAGAAGAACAAAATGTGGTTAAATTTTCTATTCATTTAAGTGATTATGAATTAACCAGGGCTTACTTTAATTATTTAGATGATAAAATCTGTTTGGTAAAATATAATTGTAATATTAAAGTATTACAAAAATTAAAAGAAGCATTTAAAGATAAAAAAGATGACTACTTTTTAATAAATAACGAAGAAAAAGAAATAAAAAGCCCAGAATTTTTGCTTGGACGAATATTAAAACACTTTGAAAGCAAAACAAAAGAATTTAATACCTTCAAAAAATTAGAAGAAGAAATCATACACTTTAAGAGAATCAATGTATCAATAGATAAATTGAATTCTTTAAGAGAAAAGATAGAAAAAGTAAAGAAAGCAAAAGATAAAGAGTTAATTGAAAAAAGCATTGATAAAGAATTTGATGAAGGAAAAATATCTAAAGATGAGTACAAAGCTAAAATAAAAGAAACAGAGAGTAATATCGTCAAAGAAGAAGAAACCACTTACAGTCCTCAGGAAAAAATAAAAATAAAATATCTTGCAAATCATTACTATTTACCCATTACTTTAACAGAATCAGAAAGATCTGACTTTATTCAGCATATTATTAAACATAAAAGTGAAGTGGATTTTATAAATGAATTAGAGAATTATTTGCAACAAGAAAATAATCTTTTTAAAAATTTTGATTGGTGGTATTTTTCTAAAATTGATGAAACTTTAGATGAAGTTTATATACCCTATTATCAACCTAAAACAAACAGAATTGAAAAATTTAAACCTGACTTTATTTTCTGGTTAAAAAAAGATAATAATTATATAATTTTATTTATCGATCCTAAGGGAACTGAACACACGGACGGATACAGAAAAATTGACGGTTATTCAAGAATATTTGAAATAGGGCAGCAAAAACAAAACAGAGACTTTTCATACAATGGATTTACTATAAATACGAAGTTATTACTTAAACCGAAAAGAGGAATGGCGGACGTTTTAGAAAATTATAAACAATATTGGTTTGACACATTTGATGATTTTGCAAATAAAATCCAATTGGCAAGACCCAATTAGGAGAGAATTGAATGACAGAAAATAAGAAAAAGCTACGGCAACAACATCCCGACTTGTCGGGACGGCGGATAAGATATTCAAAAATGCTTGCGACAAAGCAGGAATCACCAAAAAAGTTTCATTCCATAGCCTCAGACACAGCTTTGCTACCCATCTTTTAGAAGGAGGCACGGATTTGAGATACATACAGGAACTTTTAGGACATGCTCATAGCAAAACGACCGAGGTATATACACATGTCAGCAGGAAAAATTTGGGGAAGATAGTTAGTCCAATTGATACCATAAACCTTAATAGAAGGGAGGAGAGATAGCGATGTTTATAGAGTTGAGAAATTTTTCTTATTCTCCCAGAGGAAGTATATCCGCACCAGGTGCTGATATCATGCCAAAATGGTATTATATCCACGCCCTCAGTGCTGATATAAACGAGTTATATGAAATTCCGAACCCCGACTTTGAAAAGGAAAAATTATTATAAGGATTCAAATAACAAATAGGAGTATGGAAAGCATGAAAGAAAACGAAAAAATAATAGTTCAAGGATTTAACCAATTTGGCGGAAAGCATTGTCAAACAACCGCATTGAAGAATATTTTTGCCTATCATGGATTACATATTTCTGAAGAAATGCTTTTAGGTCTTGGTGGAGGTATTGGTTTTATTTATTGGTATACAAAGCAAATGACGTCTCCATTTATAGGTTGTCGCAATGAGAAAGTAGATGAGTTCACTTTGAACGTCTGCAAACGAATTGGTATAGATGCAGATATTATCCAGACGAACAGCGAAAAGAAAGCATATGATGAGTTGAAAAAACTGCTCAAGAAGGGTGAGCCTGTGAATCTGTTTGTGGATATGGTTTATCTGCCTTATTTTGCTTTACCTAAAGACGCTCACTTTGGAGGCCATGCCATTGTTGTTTATGGTATAGATGAAATTAATAATAAGGTTCACATTTCTGACCGTAGCAGAAAACCATTAAATGTTACGATAGAGGATTTAAAAAAATCTCGAAGTTCAAAATATCCTCCATTTGCACCTAAAAATAAATTGCTAAAAATCAGAAAATATCCATCAAGAATCAGGTATCTGGATAAAGAAATAAAGGAAAGCATTAAAAGCAGTTGTCAGAATATGTTAAATCCACCTATAAAAAATATTGGACTTTCAGGAATGAAGAAATGGGCAGATATTATTCTTAAATGGCCTGAACGATTTAAAGGTATGAATTTTTTTGGTTGTCTTTTTAATATCTTTGTTTACATTGAAATTGGCGGAACTGGGGGCAACGCCTTTCGGTCTATGTATGCTAAATTCCTTGAAGAAGCAAGTCCTATAATAAATAAACCAGAACTAAATGAGATTGCCGAATTGTTCAAAAAATCAGGAAAACTCTGGAGTGAAATTGCAATAGCAGCTCTTCCCGATTCGTGGCCGGTACTTAAAAGAATAAGAGAATTGACAATTGATAAAAATCAGATATTTGAAGAGAACGGATTAAGTGGCTTGGAGAAAATGGAAAAAATAAATGGTGAACTGGATGATTTGATTAAAAAAGCAGTGGATGAATTGCAGGGGAGAGATGCTACGCCTTTATTAGAAGGTATGAAGCAGAAAATAATTGAGTGTTATCAAATAGAAGAAAGGGCATTTAGGAGATTGAACGAGGTTATCCAATAGGGAGACAAGATAATAAATATGAATGGAATTGAAAAATTTATCGGGGTTCGGAACTCTGCGGTTGCTTCGCAACCTTGCCCTTCGGGTCATATAACAGCGGATAAAAGGGAAATCAACGATTTCCGCAAATTGCCTTCGGCAACTTCTTTTATCCGCGAAACGTTATGCGAAAGGCAGAGCGCCAAAACAGTGAAAAAGAATTTCTTAACCCCGTTCCAAGAACGCCCGCTGTACGTATGCGCGCTAAGAAAGAGAAAATTAAATATGATATACATTAAGAAGGCTTGAGTATGGCAGAAAAAGAAGCAAAAGCAAGAATAAAAATAAATAAATTGCTGGAAGAGGCAGGCTGGAGGTTTTTTGATAATAAAGAAGGAAGGGCTAATAGAAAAATATGAACAACGAAAAGATTACGCTAAGGCAACTTGAAAATCATCTCTTCAAAGCTGCCGACATTTTAAGAGGCAAAATGGATGCTTCTGAATATAAAGAATACATATTCGGCATGCTTTTTTTAAAGCGTATTTCAGATGTCTTTGATGAAAAACAAGAAAAACTTGTTGAAAAATATAAAAAAAATAAATTGTCTGAAACACAAATAAAAGAACTTTTAGAAGATTCAACGACATATGGTGATACTTTCTTTGTTCCAGAAAGAGCCCGTTGGAAAAATATTCTTAAGTTAAAAGAAGATGTTGGCAACCAACTTAATAAGGCACTTGCTGCTATGGAAGAAGCAAACCCGGAGCTTGATGGTGTTTTAAAACATATTGATTTCAATGCTACCAAGGGTAAAACCCGTCTGAAGGACCAGCAACTTATTGACTTAATCCACCATTTTAATAACTACCGTTTAAGAAACGAGGATTTTGAATTTCCAGACCTACTTGGAGCTGCTTATGAATACTTATTAAAAGAATTTGCCGACTCTGCAGGTAAAAAAGGAGGTGAGTTTTATACTCCCACACATGTGAAAACACTAATGGTAAGACTTGTAAAACCGCACGAAGGTATGAGAATTTACGACCCTACAGTGGGTTCTGGTGGCTTTTTGATTGAAGCAAAACAATATGTGGAAGAAAAAGGGCAAAATCCTAAGAATCTGGCTCTTTACGGGCAGGAAAATAATGGAGTAACATGGTCTATCTGCAAAATGAACATGATTCTTCACGATATCCCGGATGCCCACATTGAAAATGAAGACACACTTACTACACCAAGGTTTGTTGAGAATGGTTACATTAGACAATTTGATAGGGTTCTGGCAAATCCCCCTTTTTCTCAAAACTACACAAAAACCAATATGCAATTTCCTGAAAGGTTTAAATATGGTTTTACGCCTGAAACCGGGAAAAAAGCTGATTTGATGTTTTTGCAGCATATGATTGCGAGTTTAAAGCCAGATGGAATAATGGCAAGTGTTATGCCCCATGGTGTTTTGTTTCGGGGTGGACAGGAAAAGGTTATAAGAGAAGGGATGGTGAAAGATGATATTATTCAGGCAATAATCGGCTTACCATCAAAACTTTTCTATAATACTGGCATTCCAGCATGCATTGTTGTCATCAACAAAAGAAAGCCAACTCATCTTAAGAACAAGATTTTATTTATAAATGCAGATAGAGAATATGGAGAAGGAAGAAATCAAAATTATTTACGACCAGAGGATATTGAAAAGATTGTTACTGTTTTTGATAATAACTTAGAAATCCCAAAATATTCACGCCATGTTGACATTAAAGAAATTGAGGAAAATGATTTTAATTTGAATATTCGCAGATATGTGGATAATTCACCTGAGCCAGAAATAGAAAATGTCCATCACCACATAAACGGATACATACCAAAACAGGAGCTTGATCTTTATAAACAACAGATGAAGAAGTTTAATCTTAAGGCTGATAAGTTATTTACTGAAATAAATAATGAAAGCCTTGAGTTTACAAGTGATATTGATGAAAAAAGCAAAATAAAAGAAGTTATTGAAAATTATGCAGGTGTGAAAAAAACGTATGATAGACATTTTGAGAAACTAAATGCGTGGTGGGAAAGCGTTGAAAAAGACATTGAGAAATTTCCAAAAAATAATAATCTCTGGAATTTCAGAGAAAAAGCCTTAAGCAGTTTAAAAGAAGCTTTGCTGCCTTTAGGGCTTCTTGATGAATTTAAGATTGCTGGTGTATTTGTCAACTGGTGGGAAGATTTAAAGTATGATTTTAAAACAGTGGTTTCGTCTGGCTGGAGTAAAATGCTTATTGATGATGAAATGATTGAAAGGAAGTTTTTTGCAAAAGATTTAGAAGAGATTGAAGAAATTGAAAGCAACGTTGCACAAATAGAAGGTGAACTAAACGAAATCCTTGAAGAAGTGGAAGACTGGGATGAGGAAGAACAGGGGCAAAAAACAGCAGGTAAAGTAAAAGAATTTTTAAAACAAACTATTAACGACCTATTATCAAGCAAGCAGGAAGCAGCAATTAAAGAAGCAAAAAAGTGGCAGGACTTAACCAGAAGAATAGATGAAAAAGATAAAGAGTTAAAAAAATTAAACAAAGAACTAAAACAAAAACAGCAAACACTTGAAGAAAGCGTAAAACAAAAAAGAGAAACAATGACCGAGGAAGAAGCAAAAGTTTTGCTTCTGGAAAAATTTAAAGAAACTATAAAACAAGGCTTAGAAAAATACATAAACGCTGAAAAAAAGGAACTGATAAAAGTTTTTGAAAAACTGTGGGATAAATATAAAATTTCATTAAAAGAATTATTAAACGAAAGAGACCAGGAAGTAAAAAAACTCAATGAATTTTTAAAACAACTGGGGTATGCAAATGAATGACAATATAAAAGTGCCAGATGGATGGAAAAGGGTAAGGTTGGGGAAAATAGCAGATATAAAAACAGGTAATAGTAATGTAGAGGATGCAATAGATAATGGATTGTATCCTTTATTTGACCGATCTCTACAAGTTAAGCGTAGTAATAAATATCTATTTGACACAGAAGCGGTAATAATTCCAGGAGAAGGTTCCGATTTCTGTCCCAAATATTATAATGGTAAATTTGATCTACATCAACGAGCTTATGCAATCTTTAATTATAAAGGTTTAGATGGGAAGTACCTTTTTTATGCTATGCATAAAGAAAATATTCAACTCATAAAACATTCCGTAGGTACAACAGTTATATCTTTAAGACTACCTAATTTTCAAAATCTTTTTATCTCGCTCCCTCCCCTCTCCGAGCAGAAAAAAATTGCCGAAATTTTAGAAACTGTTGACCGTGCAATTGAAAAAACCGGCAAAATCATAGAGAAATACAAACGTATCAAACAGGGCTTGATGCAGGATTTACTCACTAAAGGCATTGATAAAAATGGCAAAATCCGCAGCGAAAAAAAACACAAATTCAAAAACTCCCCCCTCGGCAGAATTCCAGAAGAGTGGGAAGTGGTGAGGTTGGGGGAGGTTGTAGATTTTAGGTTAAGTAATGTTGATAAAAAAATTTTTGACAGAGAAAAAAAAGTTTTACTTTGTAATTATTTAGAAGTTTATCAAAATGACTATATTACAAAAAAATTAAACTTTATGGTTGGTTCAGCAGATAATATAGAAATTGAAAAATTTAAAATTTCTAAAGGAGATGTTATTATCACCAAAGATTCAGAAGAATTTAATGATATTGCCAAATCTGCTTATGTTAGAGATGAGATTGATAATTTAGTTTGTGGTTATCATTTAGCTTTATTAAAAGTTAAAGATAATATTGAAGGATTTTTCTTATCTAGAATTTTAGCTTTCCCTTCAATAAATATACATTTTCAAAAACAGGCAAATGGAATTACTAGGTTTGGAATAACAAAAGGAACAGTAGAAAATGCACTTATCCCCCTCCCCCCACTTCCCGAACAAAAGCGCATTGCTGAAATTCTTTCACAGATAGACAACACCATTGAAAAAGAAGAAGCATACAAACAAAAACTTGAGCGTATCAAAAAGGGCTTAATGGAGGATTTACTTACGGGAAGGGTGAGAGTGAATAAGTTGATAAAAGAGGAATAAAATATGTACACCAAACTTGACGAAGAACATTATGTAGAAAATCCCTTCCTTGCCCATCTTCAAAGGATTGGCTGGAAGATTTACAGACAAAATAAAGATAATCCTGAAGATGTAAAAGAAATTATTGAATTTAATAGTAACGGCGAACCTGTTTATTGTGATAGTGTGAAGTTTAGAGAAAGTTTTAGAGGAATAATTTTAGAAGACGAACTTAAAAATTCAATAAAAAAAATAAATCCATGGATAGAAGATGACCAGATAAGCGAAGTGGTGCGAAGAATAACAACACCACAAGCAAATTCTTTACTTGAAGCCAATAGAGAAATCCACGATTTACTTTTAGAAAATACTTCTGTCTCAGAAAATAGAAAAACAGGGAAAAGAAGTCCAACAGTAAAATACATTGATTTTCTAAACCCGGAAAACAATTCTTTTATTGCAATCTCACAATTTAAAGTAAATATTCCGGGTACTGAAAAACATATCATCCCCGATATAGTCCTCTTCGTCAATGGCTTGCCTTTAGTTGTTGTGGAATGTAAATCTCCAGCAATTGCAGATCCTGTAAACGAAGCCATTACACAACTTATGAGATATTCAAATAGAAGAGGCGAGAAAGAAGGAAATGAAAAACTTTTCTGGTATAATCTATTTATGCTTGCCACATCCAATCAGGTGGCAAAATTAGGCACTATAACATCTGAATATGATCATTTCAATGAATGGAAAGATCCATATCCTTATAAACTTTCAGATATAAGTGAAAATAAAACAATAACAAGCCAGGATGTTCTGGTTCAGGGAACACTTACAAAAGGGAATTTATTGGGTATTCTCCGTGTTTTTACCCTTTTTGTTGAAGATCCCAAAGGCATGGGAGTAATAAAAATTGCACCAAGATATCAACAATTCAGGACTGTCAAAAAAATAGTAAAAAAAATAAAAGAAGGAAAAACACCAGAAGAAAAAGGTGGCATAGTCTGGCATACACAGGGGTCAGGTAAATCTTTGACAATGATGCATACAGTAAGAGCAATTTATCATGATCTTGAACTTAGTGGTTTTAAAATAATTTTTGTAACAGATAGAGAACAACTTGAAAAGCAACTTAAGGATACTTCAAGAAGTGTTGGTTATACTATCAAGCACGCCTATAGAATTGAAAAATTAAAAGAACTTCTTAGGACAGACACACCTGATTTAGTAATGGCAATGATTCATAAATTTCAGGAAAGGGATCTTAAAACAGAATTCCCACACCTTAACCAATCAGATAAAATTCTTGTTATGATAGATGAAGCGCACAGAACTCAGTATAAATATTTAGGGGCTAATCTAAGAAAAGCACTTCCAAACTCAATAAAAATAGCATTTACTGGCACACCAATAGAAAAAACTGAGCAGACCTTTGGCGATTATATTGACAAATATACTGTACGTCAATCTGTTGCAGATGGTGTAACAGTTGAAATTGTTTACGAAGGCAGAACACACTCTGCAGAACTTTCAGATGAAGAAGCTGCTAATGCACAATTTGAGGATGTTTTTCATGCTGTTGATGCTGAGGAAAGACAGCGAATAATGGGAAAATACACATGGAGATCTTATCTTGAAGCCGAAGAAGTGATTGCCGACAAAGCAAAAGATATGATTGACCATTATGTCAAACATGTGTTTCCCAACAGATTCAAAGCTCAGGTTGTTGCTGTGTCAAGACTTGCAGCAATAAGATACAAAGAGAAACTTGAGAATACTCTTAAAGAAAAAATAGCTGAAATAGAAAGAAATAACCCCGAAGATGTCGATATTGATACACTAAAAAGGCTTAAAGTTGCAGTTATAATATCTGGCTCTCGAAACGATGACCCACAGATTTATAAAAAGCAGTTCACAGATGAAGATGAGCAGGATAGAAATATAAAAAGTTTTAAAATGCCTTTTGATAAAACGGACAAGGAAAGCGGAATAAGTGGGGATGTTGGAATTATTGTTGTAAATGAAATGCTCATTACAGGTTTTGATGCGCCGATTGAACAGGTTCTGTATCTTGACAATGTTATAAAAGAACACAGGCTTTTACAGGCAATAGCAAGAGTTAATAGAGTTTATAAAAATAAATATTGTGGCTTTGTAGTCGATTATGTTGGTGTTTTGAAACACTTAAGAGAAGCGCTTGCAATATACGCTGATGATGATATTGAAGAGATAAGTCAGGTTGTTGTCAATAAGTCAAAATCCAAAGATGAACTAAAATATACACACAGTCAGATTGAAAATTTTTTCAAAAAATTTGAAATTGATAATTGGCGAGAAAATTTCGAAGAATGTGTTGATTTGCTGGTTGATGAAGAAATAAGAGATGAATTTATAACACTTGTTCTTGGTTGCTACGACCTTAATGTTTTTAGCCCTCGTGGTCAAGCAGTATCAAATTCATCTTGGGCTAATGAAGGCTATTTAGTAGCAGCTGAAATTGAAACTGACGAGGAGTTTTTACAGTAGATAAAAAGATTAACAAATTCTTTTGGTATTGGAATTATAAAACTTGATATTGAAGAACCAGATTCATCAAAAATATTATTTCCTGCAAAAGAAAAAGATATGATAGATATTGAAACAATAAATAAAATAGCACAAGTAAATCCAAATTTTAAAGAATTTCTGATACGAATTAAAGAGGAACTTACTAGCAGAGAAATAAGAAAGGAAAAATATGATATGATATTTGATATAGAGGAATTAATTGAGAAAAAGGTATAAAATAATCGAACAGCGCCTAGCAGCGGCATATGTCATTAAAATTGCACATAGCGGCAAAACATTATGCGAAATTCGAAAACTTGCCTTTCACGGAAAAAATCCTTTAAACTTTGAAAATGTTATTGCCTTCTTTTTAATTTATAGTAAGAAAAAAGAAACTAAAATTTCTACGCAACTATCATCTAACGAAAGTTAAACAAAATTTTTTATTATTTTTGTGTGTGAGCTTTTATAGACAAAAAAACAATAAGATTTATAATAAGAGAAATAATGAGGTAGTAACATGACCAAAGAACAAAAATTTTACAAAGCATTACAAGATGTATTTATCGGTGCTAAAATTGAAGGTACAGGTGGTTTTGTTAATTTGATGAGAATAAAATCTAATTATTATAAAAAAATAGAAGAGGTATTAAAAAAAGATATTAAACAAGCATTAGAGAAATATCCATCATTCAGAGATGAACTTTTTGATAAACTTTATTCATTTTTTAGTAGGTATTTTACAGAAAGTGGTTCAATCTATTTCAATTCAACTCCATTTCACAATAATATCTATGAAAAAGTTTATACTGACGAAAAAGATGTCATTCTCTTTTGGAAAACGCAGATGCTTTATTATGTTAAAACTGATCGGATTTTTAGAAGTTTAGATATAGAAAGCGATGGTTTTAAATTCTTCTTTGATGTATCCAATTTAGAGCATAAAAAGGCTAATGAGAAAAGAAGTTTGATTTTCGAATTGAAAGAAATAAAAGAGGATAAAACTATTGTATTTAATGTAATTTACTCAGAAAAAGGTAGGATAAAAAAAACAGAAGATATTTTAAAAGAGTTAAAGAAAAAAAATATAGATATTACAGAAGAACAATTAGAGAAAGCATTTAGGATTTTTGAAAAGCAAAGTGAGGTTGATTTTTTTATCAACAAAAACGCAAAAGCATTTTTACAAGAGCAATTTAAACTTTGGAGTTATCAGTATTTTTGGGATGGTGCGAAAGATTGGAGTGCGGATAGAGTAAATCAATTACAAATTCTCAAAGATATTGCATTTAAAATTATTGATTTTATCTCACAGTTTGAAGATGAATTGGTAAAGATATGGAATAAGCCAAAGTTTGTTAAAAACTCAAATTATGTGATTACCTTAGATAGGATAAAAGATGAGAAAATAATAGAAAAAATTTTCAATTGTCAAGGCATAAAAGATCAAATCAAAGAATGGCAAGAGTTAGGGATTGTAGATGAAAACTTTAAAACAACAGATATTTTTGAGACAGACATAACCGGCAAACACTTATCTGATAAATACAATCATTTGCCCATAGACACTAAATACTTTAAAGATGTAGAATTTGAGATTTTAAATTTATTTGATGATTTAGATAATCAATTGGATGGCTGGTTGATAAAGAGTGAGAATTATCAGGCATTGAATACAATATTACCAAAATTTAGAGAAAAAGTGCAGACAATTTATATTGATCCGCCGTTTAATACTGGAGAAGATTTTCCTTATGTAGATAGATTTCAGGATAGTAGCTGGCTTTCACTAATGTATGATCGTATTAATCTTGGGCATAGATTGTTGAGAAAAGAGGGTAATTTTTTCTATCACATTGACAGATACGCGTATTATTACAGCCGCATAATGTTCAATTCTATATTCGGAAATAAAAACTTTAAGGCAGAAATAGCATGGGATACCTGTGGGATCACTGGGTTTAAACCTGGGAAAAATAATTGGGTACAAAATATTAATTATATACTTCATTTTTCAAAAGATGACGAAAATAATTTCTTTAAGAAACTCTTCGTAATTCTAGAAAAAGAAGAGAAAGAACGCTTAAAAATTGGATGGCTAGACCTAATATATGATGATAAAAACGAGAGGTACTATATTGAAAAATGGAATAACAACTATTCTAAAGAATGTCTTGAAACGGAGAATAAAAAGCATCCTATTGGTATGGTTTGGAATGATATTTATTCATTTCTTTTTACCCAAGTTGGTAACAATGAATCTTTCTTTTTTAACACGCAAAAACCAGAGCATTTATTAAGACGGATAATCCAGTCATCTTCGAATTCTTCTGATATTGTATGTGATTTTTTCAGTGGTATTGGAACGACCCTTGCAGTTGCACATAAATTAAATAGAAAATGGTTGGGGATAGAAATGGGATCACATTTTGAGACAGTATATTTAGATACCGTTAGTTTAAAAAAGAAAAAGAATCAAAATAATCAAGATGCTTCACCTGAAGATGAAATTGAAGAAGACGATCCCTCAATAGTAGAGGTATTATCAGAAACAAAAGGACAGAAAACAGTAATAATGAAAAAAATAGGAATGGTTGGGAGAATGAAAATTGTTTTAAGTGGCGATCAAATATTTCATGTATTTGGTCATCCACGTCATCCTCAATTATCGAGAAATATTAACTATCAAGGCGGAGGGTTTTTCAAATACTACGAACTTGAACAATACGAAGAAGTGCTTGCCAATTGTGTATATGAAAACCATGATATGTTTATTGCAGGAAATAAAAGCCCTTATGAACAATATGTATTTTTAAAAGATGAAAAAATGCTGCAAGCATTGGAAATTGACTATGAAAATAACAAAGTTAAGGTTGATGTGGACAAACTCTATCCGAATATAGATATTGCTGAAACTTTGTCTAATTTAACTGGGAAATGGATAAAGAAAATCGGCGAAGGCGAAGTTGAGTTTGAAGATGGAACAAAAGTAAATACAAAAGATTTAGATTATAAACTAATAAAACCATTAATCTGGTGGGAGTGAAACTATGAGTAAATTGTATCTTCAAAACATTGTAGAAAACTATGATCTTAATAACCTTCCACAAGAATGGTTAGGAGTAGATTTAGAGAAATTTTCAAATAATAAAAAACTATTTGATTACCAACAACATGCATTGGTAAACTTTTTAAAAGCCCTATATCTTTATTTTCATGAAGACAACTCGGAAAAAAACAATTTCTATCGAAGATTTTTAAACAATGGACTTACCGAAGAATTAAGTTTTGATACAAAAAAAGAAAGTAAAAACAAAAAAGAAAGTAAAAACAAAAAAGAAAGTAAAAACAAAAAAGAAAGAGAACGCATAAAATACTTGCTGGAATATGATAAAGATTATCCAATAGAAAACGACAAAATATCTTTTGAGTATTTCATTAATCGTATGTCATTTTGGATGGCAACAGGTAGCGGCAAAACATTAGTTGTTGTTAAGCTTATTGAATTGCTTGGTTATCTTATTTTAAATAATAAAATTCCTAAAAAAGATATTTTATTTTTGACTTACAGAGAAGATTTAATAGAACAATTTAAAAAACATATCGAAGAGTTTAATCATTATAACGATATTGTCATAAATCTAATTGACCTAAAAGAGTATTCTTCGAGTAAACAAAACCCAACTCTTAAATTTGGTAATAGTATAGATATTTACTACTACCGAAGCGATCTGATATCTGATGAACAAAAAGATAAAATCATTGATTTTAAAAACTATGACAATAATGGTAACTGGTATATTTTATTGGATGAAGCACACAAGGGTGATAAAGAAGACAGCAAAAGGCAAACCTTTTACAACATACTCAGTCGCAATGGTTTTTTATTCAACTTTTCTGCTACCTTTACCGACCCATGGGATTATGCAACTTGTGTATTTAATTTTAATCTTGCTAAGTTTATTGAGGATGGTTATGGAAAGCATATTTACATATCTCAGGAAAATATAAGTGTATTAGAAAAAAGAGATAATCATATTGGGATTGAAAAACAAAAAATCATTCTAAAAATATTTATCCTTCAGACGACAATAAATAAACTCTATGAAGATATTAAAAAAGTATCTGAAAATTTATACCATAGGCCTTTGCTTCTAACCCTTGTGAATTCTGTTAATACTACTGATTCAGATTTAGAACTCTTTTTTAAAGAAATTGAAAAAATTGCATTAGGGAACCAACTGAGTGATGATTTACTTAAAACATCAATAGAAGAACTCAAAAATGAACTTTCAAGTGAAAATGCAAAATTTGTTTTTGAAGAAGCTAAAATAGATCAAAATTTCGTTAATATCATTGAACAAATAAAGTATTCTGATATTCTAAAGTATGTTTTTAATTCTGATACTTTCGGGAAAATAGAAATTCTTAAAATCCCAAGTAATAAACAGGAATTGGTTTTTAAATTAAAAACTACAGATAAGCCATTTGCACTAATGAAAATAGGAGATATTTCAGAATGGATTAAAAATAAATTATCAGGATATGAAATTGTAGAAAGATTTGAGAATGAAAGCACATTCAAGAATATCAATAATAGCGATGAAATAAATATTTTAATGGGGTCTCGTTCTTTTTATGAAGGATGGGATAGCAACAGACCTAATATTATTTTGTTTATCAATATCGGAAAAGGCACTGATGCAAGAA
>ERZ795060.2508-NODE-2508-length-18524-cov-6.802805_pt1 | contig 18524 bp, 4 predicted proteins | sample MGYA00375144_ERZ795060 | MGnify/ENA primary metagenome ERZ795060 (study PRJEB30189, sample SAMN05720157) | activated sludge metagenome | isolation source: anaerobic digester from wastewater treatment plant | place: Japan | collected 2015-05-15 ...
ACTGCCGGGGGGAGGGAGAGGGGGATTGGGGTGGTTCTCGTACAGTGAAGCGGGATGTTGAGAAGGCTGGGAAGCCGGGCCGCTTGATTTGGAGCCGAGCCGTTGCGTAATATCCGGATCCGGGCGGATTTCGGTTGGAGACAAGCGCGGCCCGCCGCGGCGGGGTTCATTCCCCATTTTGGGTAATCTCCGAGCCAGGGCGATTCGGTTGAGGATCCATCGCGATAGAAGAGGATTGTTCGCATGCCGCGTTTTTATTGGTTTTTGCTGACCGGATGGTGCCTGGTGGTGCTTTTTTCCGGGGCGGGGTTTTACTACTTGGCGCACCGGCCGCAGATGATGCTGGTGGTGGAAGATTATCATCCCTCCTTCGCCTATGAACGGGGCCGGGAGCTTCTGAAGCAATCGAATTTCAACGACGCCATCGCCTCATTCCGTAAGGGCATGATGTATTTCAAGCAATTGTACGAGGAGACCGGATCAGCCAGCCACCGCCGTCATTATGCCCGGGGGCTGTTGGAATTGGCCAACGCGTACAGCCGGAAGGACGATCCGGTCTTGCTGGCCCAGGCGGTGGAGCTATATGGGCAGGCTTGCCAGTTGGAGCCGGACGTGTCGGAGGGGCATCCCTACCTGGCGCATGGGGAAGTTTTGGAGCGGCTGAAGCGTTATGAAGAGGCGGTGGACCGTTATACGGTGGCGGTGGAGCGGGGCAGTGCGCGGTTTTCGTTGCTGGCCCGTTTCGGGCGGGGCCAGTGCCGGCTGGCCTTGGGCCAAACCGCCGAAGCGTGCGCAGATTGGTATTATTTCGTCCGGTATTTTGATCAAATCACGCCTGTGCATTGGGAATTCATCCAGAAGATGCCTCCCGGGGCTTGTTCGTGGAGCGCCTATGTGTTGGGGCGGGCCATGATGGCTCTCGGCAATGCCTCAGAAGCAGGGCGGTATCTGGAAATCGCGGGAGACCAATTCCCGGAAAACCGCTCCATCCGGGCTTATCGAGCGTTGGCGGCCGGAACAACCGTAGTTTCCGATTCGGGAGAGATATCTTTGCAGGAATTCTATCCCCCGGGAGGGGAAGATTTCCGATCGTTGGGGACAGCCATGGTGGATCTGTACCGGGCGCAGGAGGGGCCTTGCGTGGTCCGGTTGGAACTTTCCGCCCTGGGGGAGGGCGAGGCGCCGCCGGTGTTGCGGATCGAGGTCAACCAGGTGGCCGGGGAAGAAATCCGGGTGCTTGGCTCCCAGCCGCGAGGCTACGCGGTCCGGTTGACGCTCCGGCAAGGAGCGAACCATGTGATGTTGCGTTCGTCCGTTGCCGGTTGGGGGGGCAATCCGGACATTCTGTTGCGTTCTTTTATTTTGGATGCGGGAAACGAGGCGGCCCCTTGAAAGGGGCGCGGGGGGAAGAAGGGGGGGAATGCGTGATTCGAGAAGTAGAAGCGGAAAGAGCCATTCAGAAGAGCCATGGATTAGCATGAAATCAATTTGAACCGCTTCTCCCATAACAGGATACGATGTTTAATCGTAGTTTCTTGGAGTGCCATTCCAGTGGGGATGGCGGCTTGGCATGCCAGTGGTTGGTGGCTTGTCACGCATGAATATTCTTTCAATACGGACTAGAAAGGGAAGATATCGCATGAGAACGATTTTGCGTCGTGGTTTGATTCCGTTCGCCGCTGTGGCGCGGGCAGGCTGGATGGCGGGATTGCTATCCCTGTTGATGGTATCCTGCGGGAAGGAGGAAGTCCCGCCGGTGGTGGAGACGATCCGGGTTACGTTGCTCGATGTCCGGAATGAGGGGCGGGTGGATGTGTATCAGGATCTTGCCCGGCAGTTCACGGAAAGCCATCCGGGGGCCGTGGTTGAATGCGTCACCCGGACCGTGAATCCGGAGGAGCCGAATCGTGATCCCGCGGGGTGGCTGGCGGATACCGATGTGGTTATTTTCCCTTCGTATCTCAATTCTGTTTTTCGCGATCAGCCCAACACGTTTTATCCCATAACCCGGGAGGAGGCGGATATTCCTTCCGTGATTCAATTGGCGTACGCGGAGAGCGCGCCGCCGTCTTACTGGGCCATGCCGCTGGTGATCGATCCGTACGTGTTGGTGATCAAGAAACGGGAGGCGGGGGAATCCTCGCCGCCATCGGATTGGCCGGCCATTTTATTCAACGCTACGTTATACAAGCAGATTAAGCGCTTGGCCGGCCATCCGTTGTTCGTATTTTTGAGCCGGGATCCAATGAGCTTGGCGGATAGCGTGGCCGCGCATCAGTTGGCGTTCGGGTACGGGCGGGATTTTTTGCATGGGATGCCCTTCGAGCCGGACGTGACGCCGGAAATCAACCGGGAGAATCTGAACCGGGCCTTGCGAAATTTGAAGTTATTTATCCAGGAGGATCCGGCCGCGGCGGTGGCGGAATTGCCCAAGGCGGAGGACCTGGAGGATTTTGTCCGCAACGAACCGTTTGTGACCATCGCGAAATTGTCGCGTTTCCGCGCGCTGCCGGAGGAAAAGCGGAACGCGCTGTTTGCCATTCCGCTGCCCACCCCTTATAAACATAGTGTGGCATGTCACGTGACGGCGGCGGGGGTGCCGATCGGCGCGGAAAAGCCGGCTTTGGGCGAGCAGTGGATCGCGTTTCTGCGGGAGTCGGTGGATCCGTTGGCGGAGCGGATGGGGGTTTTGCCCGCGCGGACCGGCGGGGGAGGTGTCGCGGGGGAGGTGTATCCGCCGGACACCATATATATCCTTCGGGAAAACACCAAAACCTTAACGGCCCAAAACCTGATCGACGCGTTGAATGGCGGATTCGACAAAGAGGAATTGGAGAAAATGTGGACGGCGGCTTTTTATTTTCCTTCGCATTAGGGGAACAGTAGCCGCCGCGCCGCCGGAGGGGAAAATTCCCGAAAACGGAAAAACCGGCAGGTGGTCTAACGCAGTGATTTTTTTAAATAAAGCATTGACACGCCTTTGAAACCGTGATAGATTTGGACCGTTCTATGTGTGGGATGAGAAGGAATTTTGGTTGAAACCACCGTTCTACAAGGGAGGGAAAAAGATCCCCAACCGTGGAACAATTGGAACATGTCGTGTAACCAGTTGATTGGTAAGATGTTATGCGAATGGCCGGATCACGGGGTATGGGGGTAATGTCCCATGTGGAGGGTGAGGCTAGAGATAACGGGAATGCGGGTGAGCCAACATAACTTCTTCAAATCCATAAAGATAGGATCGGTGATTTGCCGAGAGAATCTGGTTGGCATGTTGTATGCTAAGCAAGATCCTTGGTTTATTTGTATTTTTTTTTGAGGTGAAGTGCGCGTGGTGTGGTTGAAAAGCCGTGGTGGTTATGGTAATAGAATGCGAATCGGAAGGAAAGGAAAGTCGAATATGAATGGTTTGTGGAGCGATAAACCGCCTTCGCTAAGCGTCAGGGAGGGGACGACGATGACCCAGCCGAATGCAAGAAAAAGAATGTGGCCGCACATTTTGGATAAATATTACGCATCAAAAGGAGAGATCATGAGAAAAGCAAACGTCGGAAATCTGATGGGGATCAAGTCAGTCATGTTGCTCGTGCTCGCCTGCGTATTGCTATGTGGGACAGGGCCGGCGCTGGCTCAAAGCGTGAATTTGGCGGATCTGGAGTTCCAGGATCTCAATATCGAGTTCCGGAACAACGGGATTGCGGATGGCTGGCAAGCCATCAGCGTGCCGGCGATCCTTGCGGCATCGGACAACGCGGACTATTCCTCGTTGGGCGGCGATTTGTTCATCAACGGCCGCATCAACACGGGAGACAGGAAGTTGACGGCGCAGAACAACGCGAAGTTGTTCTCGCAAGGGAAGGCGATGGATCCCAACGCCAAGTGGGTGATGCCGCGGCCCTTGCTCGCCAACGGATCCGCGGGGCAGCCGCTGCAGCTGGTGACGATCATCAAGAACGTGCCCACCGAATTCATCGATGGGTTGCGGGATGGATCGATTCCGGCGGAGGCGAACGCGATCGTGGACGCGGTGACGGCTGATTTTTCCCGCTCGCTGTTTGCCGAAGGGACGCTGCCTTCTGTGTATTCGAATGTTCATCCGAATTTCGTGACGTCCGTGGTGGACATCAGCAGCACGCTCTTCTCGGATCCGAGTGATATAGCCAACGCGGAAGCGTCCATGGTGCTTGTCCTGTGGAGTTCGCCGGATCTGGTCATCAGCGCGACCGATTTTGATGATGGACGCAAGGGACTCGCGGGGCAGAGTTTCAGCGCGGTGGTGGCGATCGATAAGGGGACACTGGCCAAGCATCAAAAGCGGTCCAACTTTATCGGGATTGAGACCGGATTCAGTTCGCAACCCCAGTTCCTGCGGATTGGCGGTTTTCAGCCGAGCGCGCCTCAGCCCAATGCTGTGGATGGGAAAGTGGGAGAAGGCTTCGGAATCAAGGTGGTTGATTCTCCGAACGTTTTTACGTTTGACGGTCTCTTTGATGCCACCAACAACGTGGATGACTTTATCTCCGCCATTCCGGCCACTGATCCGGTTCCGTTCCAGTTCCGCCAGGGGGATACCGTGTGGGTGGATCTGCAGATCGATGAGAAGGCCAGCCTGGACGGCGAGCCGGATGAATATTTCGGCGTGAACTCCGACGAAATTGTTGATGTAACCCTGGATGGCCGGATTGTGAAAGTGGTTGATGGCACCCAAGTCCCGACCGGCGCGTTTTTGATGTTTGATACCCTGCTGGGTGGGGATATCCAACGGGTGGTGGATCCCAATTCTGTTGAGTTTTCACTTCTTGGCGCCGGGCCCAGCAGTTCCAAGGTGGTGCGAGTCGAGGGGAAAGTCCGGGATAATGTGGCGGCGGCGAACGCGTTGATCACCTCCGGTTCGTTCCGGATTTTCGCGTTGAACGCGGCGATCGTGGATGAAATCAAATCCGTGGATACTACGAGAGCGCACCACTACGCGGACTCCGCGGGTCCTTTGGTCACCGATCTGAAGATGGTGAATGAACTCCAAGGGGTCAGCGGCGGGGATATCAGTCTCGATCCGGCCGCGGATCAGGCCAGCGTGTATGTGCAAATCGATGGCAACGGCGAACCGATCACATCGGATGCCAGCCTGAAGCGCTGGTTGAATATCTTTGTCGACCAGACCTGGGTGCTGGCGGATGGAGTGACCGAGTTTGATCCGAATGATCCCAATGCCCTCCGGTGGTTCGATCCAACCCTCGCGGGATTGCCAAAGCCTGTGCCCTTGGGAATTCGGCAGCCTACGGCGGTCACGGAAACGAGTTTGCCCATTTCGGCGGCTTTCCGGGCGACCTTGATTCCGGCGATTCCCAGCAACAATCCGTTGATTCTGGGCGCGTCGGTGACGATCCGTTTGCAGAACAATACGACGGCCTATTCGATGCGGTCCGGCGGCGTGGTATTGAATGTCTTTGACGATGCCCGCAACCCGGCGCTGGTGTATGAGAGTTATAATCCACAAACCCAGCAAGGGATTAATCCCACACCGAATATTGATTCCACCAAGGATTGGTTCTCGCTCAAGATCGACCCGATTCCGGGCGGACCGGTTTCGTCGAACAAGCTAGGCAAGACGGTGGTGGAAGTCGACAATGTGCCGCCGAGAATCACCAGCGTGGACTTCTCGGTTATCGCGCCTCCGGTGGGATTCTGGAACGGGATCGATAGTTTCAGCGACGCGGGTCAGAATATTTTCAATCTGCTCAAGAAAACCTTTGAGAGTGAATGGTTGAATGGTTCGCAGATCGCGGAATCGGCCCGCAAGATTTACCGTGGAACGGGCGCGTATCATGATGGCTTGAGGCCATACAACGGCAGTCCCGTGCAGGCCATTATTACCTTCGAACCGGTAGACACCAGTAATCCGTATGCCGCGGAAGATAGTGATGGGGTGGTACCCGCCGGCGCGAATGGGCTAGCCTTGGTGGACAGCCGGTTCAACTTCTCTCTGGTCAATCCCACCCTGGGTTATACCAGCACGGGGCCGGGAGTGAATCTGCCCGCGGGGCATTGGGATATCGTGGACGCGACGATCGCTGCCAATGGTGTTGGCACGGCGATTTTCCAAGACCGCTTGGGTGTCCCTGCCACATTGCTTGCGGAAACAAAACAAGGCATTCAGGTGACCATGTATGATGTGGGAACCAACTCAGTCGCTTTGGCCAGGGATCCGCAAGTGTATTTTGATAACCTTTCGCCGCAGGTTTATGTCCACAAGACTGATACAGCTCCTTGGAACGCCGTGGTGGATGGGCGTAATCTGGCCCCCCAAACCGATTTGTTGATCATCGATACCGGCGGGAAGACGATCGCGGAGTTGGGCTTCGATCCCGATACCGATCCGATCACGGACCTGACAGGACCTGCTAATGAAAACCTAAAGAACCTGCCAGCCGCCGGTCCGGCAAGACTCGAAGCCGGAAACATGATCGTCATGCGTGTCCGGTTGCGTGAGAATAATACGGGTGCAACCGCGACATTCTCCAATTCGTTGTTCAACGTGGATGGCTCCGGATTCCGTCTCGCGGGATTCCCCTTCGTCTTCAACACGAAAAACGCAGGCGCGCGGGGAGGCTCGGCGGCGGATCTGCTGCTGGATACCGCAGGGACGCTGTATGGTCAGCAGTTCAAGACCATCGCGGCGGACTTCTATTCCTTCGTGACCGATTCCAGCGCGCGGGATGTGCTGCCTGACCATGTCCGGATTGTTGCTCCACCATTTGGAGTGGGAGACGCCCGGGTCGGTGATGAGATCGAGGCCACGTGGTATTATGTGGTAAGTCCTGACGCGACATTGAACGCCAGCATTGCCCCCACGGCGGTGCGGAACGTGACCTTCTCGGCGCGTGATCTCTCCGGCCGGAAGTCGTCCATTTTGGTTCCCGCGGCGCGGGCGGAATTCTTGCAACCGCTGGTAACCATTCTGAATTACGAGATTACCGTTCCAGCCCGCGGGATTACGGGTGCCGTTATCGAGCGGGCGGACGAATATTTGGATGGAGTCAATGACGCGGCGGCTTTCGCGATCAGCGCAGCGACATCGAACTACAATAATTCCACGGTGCTTTTGGTGGCCAAAATCGGTGATGGCGTATCCCGGGGCGGCCCGTTTGCGCCCACCAATCCGATCAAAGCCGATTTTACGGCCCTGGGCGGTGGAATTGTTCTTCCGCAGTTGATTACCGATGAAAACGGGATCCCCGTGACGGGCGGATTTGGAGCGCTTGCTCCGGATAAGATCCTCTGGGCGACCTTTGTGGCGGGACCGTTTACCAATACCGCGCCTGGATCCAACGGCTTGGCGGATAAGCGGGTTCGCGTGACCGCTACGGCCTCTACTTTGGGCGTAGGGTATGCAGAAACGTCTCCAATCCAGGTCGATATGGTTGTTCCAGATGTGACGGTTGGTCCAGTCGAGGAAAAGGACCAATATGGATTCCCCACCGCCGCATTTGGTGATTCTCCGACGGACGGAGTCATTCGCCCAGGGCAAACTGTCTCGGTGACGGCGGAATTTAATACCGATGCCGCGGACCGGGCGAATGTGAACCTGGTGCAGTGGACTCCAGATTTAAGTCAGTTTGGAAGCGGTATTGTACCGATGGAATTCGGCATAAAAGTACCGCCTTTTAATACGATCGGGATTACATATACGTTCCAGGTTCCTTTGACCGTAGAGACTCGGTTCTCTCGCGCCATCGTGAGTGCCAAGGACGCGGCGGGGAACACCGGGACGGGTCAGAGTCCGTTTGTGACGATCAACGCTTCGGTGCCGACGGTCAACCAGACGATTCTCTCGGCTTCGTCCGCGGTGAATTTTGCTACGGACGCGGTGCGGCCCACCTATGAGATGGTTGAAGTCGGCCGCCGGGTGGTCAATGTTCCTGATATTCTGAATCCGGCCTATGAGCCGACCTCTTGGGCCATGGCGAAGGAAGGCAGCGAGATCCTGGTGCAGGCGGTGATCAGCATTAATGATCCAGCCTTCTCGACATTGAATCTGGAAGCGAACTTTAGCGACTTCTCGGGTCCGGATTATGCCTCAGTGGTTCCGAGCACAACGCCAACCGTGGCCGGGAATATCATCCATGCCACGTGGTTCCACCGGGTGCAGGCTTCGGGCGGCAGTGTCCAGAACGCCAGCGTCAGTATCTACGCGGCCAACCCGGCCGGTGTTGTCGCCTCCGGGACAGTGACCCAAACCGTGGCGATGACCGTCGATAAGGTAGCGCCGGTGGTCAAGGGTGAGCTGAAATACTACGCGGGACCGGATCATCAGCCGTTCACGGGGACCTTGTTGAACCCCAATCAAGAATTTGCGTGGACACCGCCAGAAACCGGTGGTACCCAGATCGTTCCTGTGACGGCCTCCGTGGTTCTGACCGCCGAATGGACGGATGCCAGTGACGAGTATGGATATCTCGATGGTATCGTGGCGGCCTTGCTCAAAGCTGGCCAGCCGATTGATCAAGCCCTTCCAGTTTTGTTCCGGTTGAATGACGCGGATGGGATTTTGGCGAACGCGCCACAGCCCACCTTCTGGTCGTTCACCGATACGGAAGGCGTGATCACGGACCAGGGCAGCGCGACGGATGGACCGATTGTCACCTCCGCCAGTTTCCCGGATCAAGCCGCAATCGCCGAAGACTTGATCAAGAAAGGGACCCACTCCGTGCTTAATGTCTGGTACGGAATGGATCCACGGACAGGGTTAGGTAACAACAGCATTGCGTTGAAGAAGAATGTCGCGGTCAATAACGCCCGGCTGATCTTCGACGCGCAAGACGTGATTGGGAACAAAACGAGTTATGTGCTTGAACCGCGGGTGACCATGGACGGCGCCGCGCCGGTGATCGCGTCCCGCTTCATTGGAGCGGTTACTCTGGATGTGGCGGCGGATCAGGAGCCGTGGGTGGATTATATCCCCGCCATCTTTGCGGACGGCACCATTGTACGGCCGACCCGGGTGGCCGGAGGGACCAAGCTGAACGCGAACTTCTGGATCGTGGATGCTCCCAATCCAGACGCGCCTCTGACGGTTGGGTTGGTGGGTTCTGACGCCGCAAGGAGTTTGAAAGCGACGAATTGGGATGTTTTGTCGCCTGATGAAGAGGCCATCGCGGGAACATTCGCTTTGGCCAAGGGTGACAAGTCCCCGAATCCATACGCGGTTGGCGCGGTCGTTGATCCATCCTTGATCGAAGGCGATCCGGTCTTCGTATCCGTCGACTTTACATTGGATGGAGGCGTGACCACCTTCCCGTATAACACCAGCAGCGTGGCCAATGCCTTGAGCCCGGCGAATTACGACACGACCAATCCGGCGAATCTGTCCTCCATCATCGTGGACGCGACGGATCAGGTTGGAAACAAGGTGCAAGGAGTACGGGCTTGGAGTGGCGTGGAAGTCGACACGCAAGGTCCTGGCCTGATTCATCAGACCTTTGTGCTGGCGGGTGACCTGGATCAAGTGAACGCGCTGAATGGTGCTCCCGCGGCGATTCCGTCAGGCCAAGCCGTCAGCGCGCGGGCGGGCCAGTGGATCATCTGGTGCGCTACGTTTGTGGTCGATGGTGTGGAAGACGAGCACTTCCCGTTGGATACGTTTGATTTCAATTGGTCCGGCGCGTTCGAGTTCGACGTGGACCGGTTGGTTCCGAATTCCAACGTGAAGGGCAAGAAGTATTTCGTTGAGTCCGCGACGCGTTCGATCATCTTCGTGACCAACGCGGTGCAGGTGCGGAGTGACGCCGATCCGCGCGACGCGACGCAGTTGAAGGGAGTCGCGTTTGATTTCTTCGGCAACAAGACCGAAATTACGACTCCGTTCATCGGGATCAGCGCCGGCGGACCGATCGCGACCGAGATTGCCTTGACCGTGGATGGGAAATCGCAAACGGTGGTAGGCAGTTCGCAATTGGGTATTGGCGGTCAAGGTCCTGATATCCGGTCGACCGCGTTTGAGGTCTATCCGGGCGCGACGCTGATTGTCGAAGCGACGATTACTCCCATCGCTGGACGGGCGCCGGATACGATTCTGCTGAACGCGAGCGATTTGTATCCGACGGGACTGATGCCGTTGGTGGATGAACTCATTCCAACCGAGCAATACATGACGCCATCGGGTACGATTTACGCCAAGTGGGAATCGGTGACCTGGGACTTCTCGGGAGTGACTGAGGCCCCGTTCCCCGCGGCCGCCAATATGGATGCCCAGGCGGCGAGCCAGTGGTTCTTCGACAAGAGCAGCCTGAATGCCATCTTGGGTCAGAACCTGACATTCAACGGTCCGATTCCCGGCGCGGTGCCCACTGCCCTGATCGGGCTGGGATCACTGGGTAACAATAATGTCGTAGGCGCATCGGGCCGAGGCGGCGCGTATACCTACTTGAGGGACGGCGACAATGCGTGGCTGCCGACGGTAAGCCTGGAGAACGCGTTGAACGCCCTTATCGGTCTGCCGGCGATTACTGTGCAGCCGAACGCGCTGGCGAAGCAAATCGCGTGGGTGACCGTTACGGTAGAGGATTCCGCGTCCTTGTTCGCGGTGGAGAGGAACTATTCCACCTTCTTCACGGTGGATACGCGTCCTCCGCGGGCCAGCTACGCGTACAATGTCGAATCCCGTGTGTTGCCTCCCACGGTAGTGGACAGCAAGGGATTCCCGGCCGCGGTTAACACGGCGGCGTTGCGTCCGGGTACCTTGCCGCGTGTCCGCGGCGGTGATGCGGTCGCGGTGATTGTGGAAGTCACCAACTCGACCATCGATAAGCGGGCCAATGATCTCTTCCGTCCGCTGCCTGGCCTATTCCCCGAGACGTTGGAAGGCGCGTTCTTCGCCATCCAGGCTGGAAACAGCGCGTCTATCCGGGATGTGACCGCCGATTTGTCGCAGTTGTCCTCCGCGGAAGGGATGGAAAATGTTTCCGCCGCGGCGGCGCCTAACGAGATCGTGATCACATCGCGTGGTGAGAACAGGCCGGATAAGATTCAGGCTACTTATCACGTGCAAATCACCCCGGATAAGGGGAACACGGTGGTGACCTCCAACACGGCCCGGGAAATCGTTCCGACTGTGGTGGATGACGCGGGTAATGCTCCGCGGAATACGGTGTACACCAATCAGACCTTGCGGTCGATGACCCCCATGGCCATCGACAATACGCCGCCCTCCATCAGCGGCAATGTCGAAGTGGTTCTGCTGGAAGGGGAAGCGACGACTCCGGCCAATGTCCAACTAGGGCCAGGAGCCGTGATTCCGGCCGGTTCCGTGATCGCTCCGGGAGCGTTGTTGTCCGTCACGGTTCAGATCACCGACGTGGTGGATCATCCGCTGGATCTGGTTAACTCGTTGAATTACGGTGATGTGGCGCTGCGGACGCAGGGTCTGGTGGTGGATCCGGCCAACATTCTCCTCCTGCGTGAGAACGCCCGGTTGAGTGGCGGCAGCGATTCCATTCGGGTGCCGTACTCGGTTCGCGTTCCTTCGAGTGAACTGGGCAAGAGCACATTCGCCTTCCAGTTCATCATTCAGGCGACGGATACGATTGGCAATACGGCGTCCCGGGTGTCCATCGAGTCGTTCGCGTTCGACGCAAATCCGGATGTGACCTTTGCCGACGCGGGAGGCAACGTGCTGCCCGAGCCGGTGGTAGTTTTCGCCAATGCCGGCGTGCCCTTCATCCTCAGCGCGAACGCGTTGGATGTGGGTGGAATCAAGACCGTGCAGTGGACGGCCGCCACCGAGTCGGAAGGCGTGGACATTACCGCGGTTGATGAAGACGGCACGGAGCACGAGGATCTGTTGTGGAACTTGGATCCAGCCCGGCAGCGCGCCCGTCTCGACTTGGTAGTCAACGCGCCTGTCAGCGCCGGCGCGGTCGATCCGGTGCTGGCCAAGTTGCTGGCCGTGGACGTGGATGACAATGTGAACCTGAATGCCGAAGAGACGGTGGTGATTAATATCAACCAGCCGCCGATTATCGCGGATGCCCTCAATCTGACGGAGATCAACGACGCGGGTCTGGTGACCGTGACCGAGTTGACCGCTCCGGAAGAAGGGGTGGGTTACAACACCGCGTTCGGCGATGTGCGTGAGATTACCATCGCCGAAGGGTCGGTGATGAACCTGGATATCGTGGCGACCGACGCGAACGGCGATCCGATCGTCTTCAGCGCGACCGGTTCCGCGGTGACCAGTGAGAACGTAGTTGGAACATTGACTGATAATGGAGACGGCACGGGCGTCTTCCAATTCGTGCCGGGATATCTGGCGGTGGTCGGTGACGATGATATGGAAACCTTCGAACTTGACCTCCTGGCCGAAGGAACCCATGGCATCGCGCCGGATACCATGAAGCTGATGATCAACGTGACCGCGAAGTCGGCTACGCCGGTGATTACCGTGATTTCCGCTTCCGTGAACGATGTGGAAGTGCCAACCGACCGCGAGCAGATCCAAGTGGTGGAAGGCGATACGCTCCGGATGCTAGTGCGTGGCGAAGATCCGGGTAAGGAAACCGTCCTGACCATGGAAATCGTGACGAATCCGGAAGGCGTAGTCTTCAACCAGACCATCACCCAAGTCGAGGATGGTATTGTCGAGGGTGAGATCGTTTACACACCTGGTCCGACGGATGCCGATGTGGTGCTGGTTGGTTATGACAGCCCGATCGATCCATTCGTCTTCCAGTTCAAGGTGCGGAACGCGTCCGCCGAGGCGGAGCTGCTCCGGACGATCGATATCGTCAACAAGAGCCAGGCGCCCTTGGTGCAAACGATGGTATCCGTGAGCGGTGGAACTCCGGTGGCTTTGGTGGATGGCGGCAGTGTGATCGCCAATCCTGGTGATACCGTGGTGTTCAACATCAAGGCGACCGATCCGGATGGTGACGCGGTGCAGTTCCCGCAAGATCCGGTCGTGGTAGCGGGCGCCGGCTTCACGTCAGCCTTCCAGGTGACGAATCTGCAGCCCAACTTCACGGAGTCGGTTCTGACCATCGGCATCCCGGCGGAAGTGGCTCCTGAGGACACCCTGGTGACGATTACCTACACGGCGATCGATCTGACCGGTCAAGCCCGTACCGTGCAGTACACCATCCAGGTGCAGGTTGGGCCCGCGGTAGACGCGAATCCGGATGTGACCTTTGCTGACGCGGGAGGCAACGTGCTGCCCGAGCCGGTGGTAGTTTTCGCCAATGCCGGCGTGCCCTTCATCCTCAGCGCGAACGCGTTGGATGTGGGTGGAATCAAGACCGTGCAGTGGACGGCCGCCACCGAGTCGGAAGGCGTGGACATTACCGCGGTTGATGAAGACGGCACGGAGCACGAGGATCTGTTGTGGAACTTGGATCCAGCCCGGCAGCGCGCCCGTCTCGACTTGGTAGTCAACGCGCCTGTCAGCGCCGGCGCGGTCGATCCGGTGCTGGCCAAGTTGCTGGCCGTGGACGTGGATGACAATGTGAACCTGAATGCCGAAGAGACGGTGGTGATTAATATCAACCAGCCGCCGATTATCGCGGATGCCCTCAATCTGACGGAGATCAACGACGCGGGTCTGGTGACCGTGACCGAGTTGACCGCTCCGGAAGAAGGGGTGGGTTACAACACCGCGTTCGGCGATGTGCGTGAGATTACCATCGCCGAAGGGTCGGTGATGAACCTGGATATCGTGGCGACCGACGCGAACGGCGATCCGATCGTCTTCAGCGCGACCGGTTCCGCGGTGACCAGTGAGAACGTAGTTGGAACATTGACTGATAATGGAGACGGCACGGGCGTCTTCCAATTCGTGCCGGGATATCTGGCGGTGGTCGGTGACGATGATATGGAAACCTTCGAACTTGACCTCCTGGCCGAAGGAACCCATGGCATCGCGCCGGATACCATGAAGCTGATGATCAACGTGACCGCGAAGTCGGCTACGCCGGTGATTACCGTGATTTCCGCTTCCGTGAACGATGTGGAAGTGCCAACCGACCGCGAGCAGATCCAAGTGGTGGAAGGCGATACGCTCCGGATGCTAGTGCGTGGCGAAGATCCGGGTAAGGAAACCGTCCTGACCATGGAAATCGTGACGAATCCGGAAGGCGTAGTCTTCAACCAGACCATCACCCAAGTCGAGGATGGTATTGTCGAGGGTGAGATCGTTTACACACCTGGTCCGACGGATGCCGATGTGGTGCTGGTTGGTTATGACAGCCCGATCGATCCATTCGTCTTCCAGTTCAAGGTGCGGAACGCGTCCGCCGAGGCGGAGCTGCTCCGGACGATCGATATCGTCAACAAGAGCCAGGCGCCCTTGGTGCAAACGATGGTATCCGTGAGCGGTGGAACTCCGGTGGCTTTGGTGGATGGCGGCAGTGTGATCGCCAATCCTGGTGATACCGTGGTGTTCAACATCAAGGCGACCGATCCGGATGGTGACGCGGTGCAGTTCCCGCAAGATCCGGTCGTGGTAGCGGGCGCCGGCTTCACGTCAGCCTTCCAGGTGACGAATCTGCAGCCCAACTTCACGGAGTCGGTTCTGACCATCGGCATCCCGGCGGAAGTGGCTCCTGAGGACACCCTGGTGACGATTACCTACACGGCGATCGATCTGACCGGTCAAGCCCGTACCGTGCAGTACACCATCCAGGTGCAGGTTGGGCCCGCGGTACCTACAGTGGATGAATTGCTGATCGCGCAAGGCGATGGCGGCAATACGACGGTCAACTACCGGAACCTGGATCCGAGCGTGACCGAGATCGATGGCAAGCCGGTGGCGATTACGTCCGTGTACCGTTCGTTCTACGGATCGGCGGGTTTCTTCGCCGAACGCAATGGCGGTGGCCTGGGCCGCGCGACCTACGTGACCAACGGGGATATCAACGGCGATGGTTTAGTTGACACGTTGGTGACCGTGGGTCCGGTGAAGGCAGGCGCGGGGATCGAGTTCGATTATCCGAACATCGTGATCCCGCGGCAGGCGGAATTTGGAAACGCCGTCATTGGACATTCCTTCATGGCCTTTCCGGTTGGCACCGAGGATCTGGCGGTGAATTACCGGGGTGGTGAAGTGCGGGCGGTCATGGGTAACTTCATTGGCCAGTCCCCCGCGCAGATCGCCGTAGCCCAAGGATTCGGTGGAAATCACGTGGTCCGTATCTACCAGTACACGGGTCTTCCCGCGCCGCACGGCTATTCGGTTGTGGCGCAATTCACTGGTCTGGTTGCCGCGGCGCAAACCAATAACGCGAACGGCGGAATGGTTCTGGCCGCCGGGGATCTGAACAACGATGGCAAGGACGAACTCGTCATTGGCCAAACCAACAGCGCGACATCCCGGACTCAGTTCCAATCGGTCAGCTTCAATGAAGATGGATCGATTGCCAGCCGGGCGGCCGGAGTGGCCTTCCCGAGGAGGTTCCAAGGGAACGGTGGTGTCGAAATGGTGGTCACCGATCTGGATGGCAACGGCCTGAATGAGATTGTCTTCGCCAGCGCGGGTAACACGAGGGACTTCACGGAGAATGAGGACGGCCGCAATACGGCTCCACTCAGCCTGTTGACCGTGATGATTCCGCAACTGGATACCCAAGGCAACGTGAGTTCGTTCGTGCGGGCCACGGGTATTCCGGTGATTAAGGTGTTCAATGATGAGACCAACCCCTCGGGCGCGATGAGTGTCACGGCTCTCGAAGCGGATGGCAACGCGGCGAACGGCAAAGAGCTGGTTGTGGGCACCGGCGCGGTGTATCAGATCGATGGATATGACATTACCGCGATCAACCCGGCGCCAGTGGCCAAATACAGCATCATCAAGCTGGGATTCGATGGCGAGAACATCACCGGCTTGACGGCTGTGACCGGCATTGGCGGCCAGCCAGCCGTTGGACGGAACGCCTTCCCGGCCGACCTCAATCCGACGAGTGGCGCGATCTTTGTCAGCGGTGGCAACACCGATGGACCCGGTTCTGGTTCGAGCACAACTCCCGCCGAATAATTGAGCCGGTAACGCAGTACAGCATGGGCGGGGGGCCGGAAGGCTCCCCGCCCGTTTCCTTTTTGCTTACAATTCTGCTTAAAATTCCGGTGACCGGCCGTGTATGATATTGTTCCCACGTTATCGTAGAAGGATGTTACAGAAATGATCGCTGCGAGATCTGTATATGGTTATTTTCTGGCCGTTTTGATGATGATGGCGGGTTGTGGAGGATCCAAAACCATTTCAGTGAGTACGGAGTATGATTTTTTGCTGGGGTTGGATACCGCGGAAATTGAAGCGCCCAATCCCCAGTTTGTCCGCCCTGCTTTTGCGGAAATCGGGGACACCGCCTATTGGGGTATTTATCAACATGCCCCCAGTGTGGTGACCTTCCGGGATGTGTATGTGGGCGAGGGTGGGGAAATCACGTTTTCAATCGGTATCCTGCCGGGTGCCTGGGAACACGCGGGGGATGGCGTGCGATTTGAAATTTCCGTGATGACGGATACACAGCCGGAAATCACGCTTTATTCCCGCTACATCGATCCGAAATCGACACCCGAACACAGGGCTTGGCTGCCGGAAAAGATCGCGCTGGAGACCGTCCAAAACACGACAGCGGCCTTTATTTTTAAAACCTGGCCGGGAGCTGATTCCCAATCGAACGACAACAACAGCGATTGGGCGGTGTGGGGGAATCCCCTGTTGACCTCCAGCGGCCGGACCATCGCGATCCAACCGGCCAGAAACCATAATGTGCTATTGATCACGGCGGACACCTTGCGGGCCGATTATCTGGGGTGTTATGGAAATGAGTGGATCGACACTCCCACCCTCGATTTCATGGCCAAGAACGGAATCCTCTTTGAAAACTGCCTGGCGGCCAGTTCCACGACCTTGCCTTCGCACGCCACGATCCTGACTTCGTTGCCACCGTATCAGCATGGCGTCATCAACAACAATTACCGGTTAGCGGGGAAGGCGCCCCGGCTGCCGCAGATCTTGCGGGAAAAGGGATACACGACCGGCGCCGCGATCAGTGTGTATCATCTGTTGAACGACATTTCGGGATTGGGGGCATGGTTTGATTGGTACGAACACGTGGATTGGCAAGGAGAGAATGGGACATACGAGGTATTGACCCGAGCGGGCGCGGTTACCACCCGCGCGGCGATCGATTGGCTTGAGGCCCATTCGAGCCGTCCCTTTTTCCTTTGGGTGCATTATTACGATCCGCATTCGCCGTACCGGGCGGAAGGGGAATACCACCGCCGCTATTATTCCGGCGATCCCCGCAGTCCAGAACACCGATCCATGGAGAATGTGTTGTTCCATCAGAAACTGCCTTCATCTTCCTTCAATTGGATCAAGCCCTACACCGACGTGGAGTATTTCCGCAAGGAATACGGAGCGGAAATCTCGTACATGGATTTTCAAATTTCGCGACTTTTGTTTACCTTGGAACAGTTGGGCTTGGAGAAAAACACGCTGGTGGTGTTCACGTCGGATCATGGAGAAAATTTGGGTGATCATGAGATCTATTTCGATCATTGGACGATGTACAATTCGGACGTGCATGTTCCGTTGATCCTTTATCAGCCGGGAACCCTGCCGCAAGGCCGGCGGATTTCCGATCCCGTGGCGCATATGGACATTGCCCCCACTATTCTGGATATTCTGGGAGAGGCGGATAATTTTCTGGCGAAGAAAGTATTCGAAGGAATCTCTTTACGGCCGTTATGGGAGAAGGGAACCTTACCGGAGCGGATTCTCACCTCGGATGGATTGTTGTATACCGCCATGGCGGGGCGGGATGGCCGGCTGAAGGTGATTTGGGAATTGCGGGACGCGGCCTACCATGACCGTTTTCACTTGGAGTTGGACCGGGTTTGGGTTTTGGACCTGGAAACTGATCCTCAAGAAAAGAATCCCGTGGCCTGTTTCTATTGGGAGGATGAGGAGGCCTGCCCGGACTACCGGACGCGGGTCAAAGCGGCCGCGCAAGAAATTACCGGGGAGGATGAAGAGATTGTTCAAGATGTAAAGTTGTTGAAAACCATGGAAATGGCCCGGCAACGGGCTAGTCGAAAGCGCATTCCGAAAGAGGAAGAGTTTCGTTCCTGGTTCGAGAAGGGGACGGATGGTGTGTTTTTGAGGGAAGAATACAAAACCATACCGGATTTTATCCCGCGCGTATTGAAAATTATGGGGGTGATGCGGGAACGGGTTTCCCCTCCGCCGCTTACGGAGAAACTGAGGGACGTATTGGATATCACCGAACTGGAAGACGATCAACTGATCAGTAATCCCTTATTCGGCAGCCAGTTGCGGGATGCACTGCAAGGGTTGGATTACGTCAGGTAGATTCGCCCAGGGGAGAGTTGAGCCCAGGGGTGAATGAACCAAGGGGAGAGTTGAGCCCAGGGTTGAATTGAAGCAAGGGGTGAGTTGAGCCCAGGGGTGAGTTGAGCCCAGGGTTGAAACCCTGGGCTGTTATTCGGCGGCCCCTTGAAAGGGGCGCTGG
>ERZ795060.2512-NODE-2512-length-18497-cov-4.422622_pt1 | contig 18497 bp, 16 predicted proteins | sample MGYA00375144_ERZ795060 | MGnify/ENA primary metagenome ERZ795060 (study PRJEB30189, sample SAMN05720157) | activated sludge metagenome | isolation source: anaerobic digester from wastewater treatment plant | place: Japan | collected 2015-05-15 ...
ACCCCTTAAAGTAATCTGCATTTTAGGTGTCTTTATTTACGTATTCAGAGACAGCCTTACAAAGCGCTGAGCGCTAAAAAATGAAAAATTCTCCTCCCGACATTTTAAAAAAAATTCTACATGCAAAAGAAAAACGCCTAAATTCCCTTAAATCTCAGGATATTTCTAAACTCCGTGATAAAGCTATTAATCTTGTAGAAAATAATCCCCCTATCTCATTTATAAATGCATTAAAAAAGACAAAACTCTCCGTAATTGCAGAGATAAAGAAGGCTTCTCCGTCAGCAGGAATAATCAAAAATAATTTTGAACCTGCAAAAATCGCAAAGTTATATATGGAGCAGGGAGCAGATGCAATAAGCGTCTTAACGGAAGAAGATTTTTTTCTCGGAAAACCTGAATATATCCAGATAACTAAAGAAAATGCTCCAAATATACCAATACTTCGCAAGGATTTCATCTATAATCCTATACAAATTTATGAAAGCGCAATTTTAAAAGCAGATAGTTTTCTATTGATTTGCGCAATACTTGAATTCAAAAAATTAAAGTCTCTAATCGAAGTCGGAAGAATGTTAAAAATGGAAGCTCTCGTAGAAACTCATTCTCCTGATGAAATAAAAATGGCTGTTGATGCAGGAGCAATGATAATAGGTGTAAATAATAGGAATTTAAAAACTTTTCAGGTTGACATAAATCTCTCATTAGAACTTGCAGATCTAATCCCATCAGATAAGATAAAAGTATCTGAAAGTGGAATAAAAAGAGCTGACGATTGTAAAAAACTGCGTACTGCCGGTTATGATGCTGTCCTTATTGGCGAAACATTGATGAGAACAAATACCTTAAAGATAGAAGATTTAAAATTTTAACAATCTAAAAATGAAATTTATAAGGGTAAAAAATTATATTTATACATTAATAAATATTTTTACTATTATTATTCTTTCCTCTTCCTGCAATCAAAAAAGTTATGAGGTCAATATAAAACCCTCCAGAATAGCCACAAAGTTCCCTGTAATAAAAAAATATTTGGCCGAACTCGATTGTGTATCTCCAAAAAGAGTATTTTATAATGATGAAGAGATAAAACTCACATTCCGATTAACAAATCTTTCACATGAAAGACTTGTAATATACGAGTGGATGAAAAAACAGGAAGATAATATCTTTATTTATTATTATACCTGTCCAGACGACTCACCTCTTCCTTCCTCAATAAAGGAATGGAAAGTTATAAAACCTGACTTACAGAAATATCCTCCGAGACAAACGCTTGAACTTGCAAATAGGAATTCAGTGCTTATCGACAAGACATTTAAAATATCTGATTTTGGCTTGGAAGCAAAAAACGATTTTAACCACCAGTTCGTAGCGATAATTGCAGCTCTTAATCTTAGTTCAATCAATCTTCTAAGCAATCCAATAAAGATAGAAATAAGGAAGAGAAATCCCATTACAAAAAGATGAAAATGACAGAAAAAAATAAAAATATTATCTCTTCTATTTTGCGTTTTACAATCGCAGTCTCTATAATATTTTTTCTTACCTATGGAAATAAAAAACTCATCTTGCAAACAATTCAATCTGTAAATCCAAAATGGTTTATACTTGCAATAATCTTCTTTTTTTTAAGTTTTACGATATGTATTGCTCGATGGTATTCTTTGCTAAGATTGCAAAATATTAATATTTCGTTTTTTGAAACGTTCTCTCTCGGTATGAAAGGAATGTTTTTTTCCCTTATAATACCTGGTGCGGTAGGGGGCGACCTTGCAAAAGCCGGATTCATTTCAGCAAAGACAAATAAGGGAATGAAAACAAAAGCTGTATTTTCAATATTAATTGACAGAATATTAGGTTTGCTTGGGCTTTTTATTCTCGCAGCCGTTTTGGGAATCATTAACTTTAAAGAAATTGCGAAATTCGCAAGCTCAGCAAAAATTATAGTATTTGTAATAAGTATCGGGATAATAATCGCCATTATAGGCATTGGAATGATTTTTTTTCACCGTTCTATTGAAAAAATACGAATATTAAAAATTTTCCTGGAAACTACCGATAAGTATACCAATGGTATGCCATCTCGATTAATGGAAGCATTAGACCAGTACAGGAAATCGTACGTAAAACTTATCCTATGGATATTTGTAAGCGCAATATTTGTCCATACATCCCAGGGCGTTGCGGTTTACTGTCTGATAAACGGCACTGGTAATTATGGACAAAAAATCAACTACGTAATTTTAACTTCTTCTTTAGCAAATGCCCTGGGAGCAATACCAATTACGCCATCAGGATTAGGCACAAGAGATATAGCTATCACCAGTCTTCTTACTCTATCAGGACTAAACAAGGAAAAAGCGATAAGTGTAAGTATTATGAATACAGGATTGATAATACTTTTTAATCTCTCTGGAGGAATTTTTCTCTTATTCAAAACAAAGAAGAAAATACTGCATACTAATTGAACTTATTAACGTAAATATTTCGTGAACTTTCAATGAAATATCCAGAATATAAAGGAAAAACTATTTTCAAGTAAAAATAAAACTGATACTTGAAGACGTAGAAAAAAAGAAGAAAACAGTATATCACCAATCCTTTTCGACTTCTTTTATTCTGAAATTTTCAATTTCTCTTTTTTGTAATTCCTCTCTAAGTTTATTTTCATCTTTATTTATGAGATCGAGAATTGTCTCTGCCATTTGGGGATCTAAATTTTTATTCTGATTACTATTATCTTCTCCCTGTTTTCTATTCTGTTCAGCATTTAAATTATCTTTATTTTTTTCTTCATTCGGGGATTTATTCTCAGATTCTTGTTTTTTTTCATCTGCTTTTGAAAATTGATTTATAGCATTTTTAATATGTTCTTTTGCTTTTGAGAAGTCTTGTTTTTCCTGCTCTTTCTGGGCTTTTTTCATTTCTTCAATAGCCCGCTCTACTTGTTCCTTTCTTTGATTTTCTTCATCTGGGATTTGATTTCTAACTTTATTAAGAGCATTTTGGGCTTTCTGATTCTGATCAATTGTTTTTTCTTTTTGTTCTTTATTCTGAGGTGATTTTTCCGATTTTTGATTTTCATCAAGGGCCTTTTTCATTTCTTCTCTGGCCTCTTCAGAATTTTTTTGTTGTTGTTTTTGCTGTTCAATAACTTTCTTTGCCGCTTCAATATCATTAATGAGAAGTTGTTGGTTATTTGCTATATTTTCAAATTGAATCTTACTCGACTTAGAACGCATTGCCTCTTTATAAAATTTCCGTGCTTCATAAAAAGATTCAAGGGCTGATTGTGGATTTGATTTAAGCAAATTCCTGCCTTTCTGATGCTCAATAACGCCTAAGTTCTGATAGGCTCTCAGAACCGTATCACTATCTGCATCAACAGAGGATATCACATCAAAATAAAGTTTTTCTGCTTCTTCAACTTGCTTAGATTTCTGTTTCTCAAGAGCATAATTATATAATTCGTAAGGCAAAAGTTTTTTTTGTTTTAATAAATCTGCACTATTTCTTTTTATTTCCGTAGAGTCCGCTTTTTTTTCAGGAAGAGGAAGTTGATTATCTGAAAAAACATTTGTATATACGAGTGAAAGTAAAAAGAGAATCGTAAAAACTTTCCTACGTTCACTTATCGCTAACCTACAAAATAGCAGAACAAGAGCAACAAATAGAGGAAGTTGAAACCTCTCAATCGGCCGATAACTTTCCTTTGAAGATAATTTCTCCGAACTAAGATCCTTTATTGCACTAACAATGTTTTCAAGTCCAGAATCAGTAGAAGTAGAACGAACATAAACTCCTCCAGTAGCAATTGCAATCTTTTTCAGAAGATCCTCATTTAACCTGGTACTAACTATTTCTCCTTTCGAATCCCGTAAAAAATTTGTCCTACCTTTATCATCTTTTATAGTTATAGGAGTCTTTTGATTTGGATTTCCAAGACCAATTGAAAATATCGGGATTTTCCTTTCTTTTAATTCGCTCAGAATTGAAGCGACAGAGCCATAAAGTTCCTCTCCATCACTAATCAAAACTATTGCACGATTCGCCCCCTCTGCCGCATCAAATGATTTTAAAGCCGTTTGTAAGGCTTCCTGAATATTTGTTCCACCAAGAGGAATTTGTTCGGGGCTTAACTCATTAATCATCTGTACAAGCGATACTTTATCAGATGTTAAAGGACATTGCAAAAAAGCCTTCCCGGCAAAAGCAACTATAGCAAATCTATCTCCATAGCACTGATTCAATAACTCCCTCATAAACCATTTCGCATGTTCAAGACGAGATGGGCTAACATCTGAAGCAAGCATACTTTTCGATACATCAATGATAAATATTATATCTCTACCATAAGTCGTTATAGAGATAATCTTCTTTCCCCAGGTTGGACGAGCTGCAGAAATCAGGAGAAGAAATAACGCAAACATTAGAAAAAATTCCCTTAAGAACCTTTTCCTCTTCGATAAAGTACTGTAAATAGAGCTATTATCTACAAGTAAAGAAAAAACTTTTTGTCTTCTTCGCCATGAAAAAATAAATAAAAAAGATAAAAGCGGAGAAATCCATAACAGATGCAATAAAATATTATAGTTCAGAAATCCCATAAAAATGTTTTTTTTATTTAATTTAGCTTATCTAATTAATATTGACAAAATATTTATTAAAATGTTTCATTTAAAAATAAATCTTGGGCAAGCTTACTTCAAATCTTTGAAATATTCAGAGTAGAAAAGGCCTTCCAAAAACAAAGGAAGAAGGAATCTAATGAATAGTAAAATAAAAATAAAGCGCTTGCCAGTAATAAATGGGTCAAAAACGTCCCCCAGGAAATTCTCTGTGAATTCGCTATTTTTAAGTGAGCATATTAAGGAAAAAAAAGATTTGTATTTTATCTATTTTTTGTCTATTCCTTTTTACAACTAAAATAGTTTTGAGTGCGCAGGCATATTTTTACCAACATCAACATCACTGGAACCTCAATCAAAACACCAACTACTGTGGCAAGTGCAGCGCCAGAGGATAATCCAAATAACATAGTTGCAGTAGCTATCGCCACTTCGAAATGATTTGATGCTCCTATCATAGCCGCTGGAGCTGCATCTTCATAACTTAATTTTAAGATTTTTGCAAGTAAATAACCGAGAATAAAAATAAATAACGTCTGAATAAAGAGAGGAATCGCTATCCATAAAATTGTAAGAGGATTTGAAGCTATAATATCCCCTTTAAAACTAAAAAGGAGAACAAGGGTTGCAAGAAGAGCAACAATAGTAATAGGAGTTAATATGTGTAAGAATTTTTCGTTAAACCATTGTTCCCCTTTTGCTTTGATTATAAATTTCCTTGAAAAATGACCAGAAACGAGCGGCAATGCCACATATATTGCAATAGAAAGCAATAATGCCTGCCATGGGACAGGAAGACGTCCCACCCCAAGTAAGAAACCTCCGAGAGGACCATACAATACGAGCATCGTAAGCGAATTTATTGCAACCATAACAAGAGTCAGCCCATCATTCCCCCGCGCAAGATATCCCCAAACAAGAACCATCGCAGTACATGGCGCTATACCGAGAAGTATACAGCCGGCAAAATAACTCCTCCACAGTGGAACTTGAAGCATTTTCACTCCGTCGTGCAATACCACAGTCCCAGCTCCATGCACAGCACCAACTGGTAAATCAAGACCAAAAGGCATTTTTACAAAGTCAACAGCGTCTATTCCTATCAAATTCCTAAATAGGTATCCAAGAAATAACAATACTATTGCATACATTGTAAATGGTTTAATACACCAATTTATGAAAAGGGTTAGGAAAATAGGTTTCCCACTCTTTCCAGCTTTTATAACGGAAGCAAAATCAATTTTAACCATTATAGGATACATCATTAGAAACAAACATATTGCTATTGGTATTGAAACAACAGGTGCACCATTTATGAAAATAGCCATACCATCAAGAGTTTTAGCAAGGTTTGGCATTATTTTCCCTAATAAAATTCCACCTACTATGCACAGTGCCACCCAGATAGTAAGGTAACGTTCAAAAATGCTTGTCATCTTACGATTTTCCACGATTTGTTCGTTATAATTTCCTTTCATATATTCTCTCCTCTATTTTTACAATTTTAAACATATTTTTGACTCATTTTTTTTCCGCAATAATAAAAAAAACAGGGTAGTCCTTGTTATTTCTTTTTATCTTGTGAATAATACCCGACTTATAAAATTCAAAACCATTAGATTTTAATTTTTCTTTTAATTTTTCTATATCAAATCCATAATGTGGAACTTTTATATTACTATGAAATGTTCCGTTTTCCTTAACAAGATCAACAATGAATATCTTCCCTATATCACATAGCATTTGATTAAATTTTTGTAAGATAATTTCAACATTTTCAATATGATGCAGCACCATGATAGAAATTATTAAATCAAATTTTTCGTCTTTTAAAATTTCATCCTTTTCAAGATCAAGAAAAATTGTTTCTAAATTACTATCAGTTTTCGTAATTTTCTTTCGCACCTGTTCAAGCATCGCCTCAGAGTTATCCGCTACTACAACTTTACCAGATTTTTCAGCCAATAAAAAACTTATAAGCGCAGTCCCACAGCCATATTCAAAAATTTTAGTTTGTGGAGAAATAGCTAAATTTTGCATTATTGTCTCATAAACTGCTTCTGCAATAGCAATATGATCAGGATTGTCATCCCACTTTTGAGCAAGAATCTCAAAATATCTCTTTTGAAGCTCCTTCCTTTCACTTTCAGTAATATCAATATCTTCTGACAATATAGTATACGGGATTTTTAGAATAAAATCTCTAATCTGATCTCTAACTCTCCTGTAGAAATTAAGAGCTTCTTCCTGGCTCTTTGCATTTTTTGCAAGCCTTGGGGGATCTTCAAAACCAACGTGTATAACCCTGGTTTTTCCTGAAAAAAAAGGACAACTTTCATTTGCATTATCACACACAGTTATAACATAGTCAAAATTGATGCCCTTTAACTCATCTACATGTTTTGAATAGTGTTTTGAAATATCAACTCCTGCCTCAGCCATGACTTTTACAGCATTTGGGTTAAGACCATGTTTTTCTACTCCTGCCGAATATGGCTCAACTATATTTCCTAAAATTTTTCTGGCCCATCCTTCAGCCATCTGACTACGACAAGAATTGCCGGTACATAAGAATAAAATTTTTATTTTTTCCTTCTTTGCTTGCATTTTTTCTCCATTTTCATTTTTATGTTTGATTCTAATTTAGAAATTTTCCTTTTAAGAGAGGAATCTTTTGAAAGAGAAGACTCTAACCAATTGATAGCCGCTTTTGCTTCTGATTTTATATGACATGGAATTTTATAATAAATCCACTGTCCATCTTTTCTGCTTTCAACAAGTCCTGCAGTTCTTAAAATAAACATATGCTTTGAAACTGTTGATGGAGCCAGCTTCAAAAACTCTATAATTTGACAGACACAAAGCTCACGATAACGTAAAATAGCCATAAGAGTTTTCACTCTATTTGGATCAGACAAAGCCCGAGCTAAAAGTATAAAATTTTTCATAAAAATATCTCCTATACTTCGCCAAATAACGAAATATTTAGAGAAATATTTTAATTTCCTTCCAAAAATTTTCAAGGAAAAATTTTTTTTATTTGTCTTTTTTCTTTTTTGTGCTAATCTAGTACTTAGTTATAATATCAAAAAAAACAAAAAAATGGAGGTATAGTCATGAATTCTCAAAATATGACTAGCGGAGAAAAGATTTCTGAAGCTCTCAAACTTCTGGAGGAAGCGGCAAAAGAAAAAAAAGATGATATCAAAAAACTTATAGAAGAAAAATATCATGGACTGAAGGGCGTATTAGCTGATACTGCCGATAATGTCGCTGAAATTAAAAAGAAGGCTATCGAAGCGGCAAAGAAAGCTGGTGAAATAACAGTTGAAAAAAGCAAGGAAGCTGCTGCTATCGTAGATGAAAGTGTGCGTAAAAATCCATGGTATTACATTGGAGGAATCGCTGTATCAGCCCTTTTACTTGGTTACATTTTAGGTAGAAAAAGTAGTGAAAAATAGGTTTTTTATTAGATGAATAGCCTGGTAAAAAGAATTTGCACGGAGCTATTTTTATTTGTTTTTACCGGTAAAATTAGAGAAATAATATGGCAGACTCGTTTAGGAACTGCAAAAGCAATTCTGATAAGTCTTGAAAATTTACGAGTAATTACGACGTATTTGTTCATATCATTTATCATCATCGGAATGATGGGAACAGGCTTGGCACTTTTTGTAACAGGAGCTTGCATTTTAGTCTCAATGCGATTGATGGACCCTAAGCTCTATGAGTTGTTCTTGTGGATTCCAATAGGCTTTTGTTTTGGTGGTATTCTGTGTTTTCTTCCTGCATTTTTATTTATTTTCTTCAAATTTTTATCAGAAAAAACCTGGTTAAATGCTCTGAAAAAAAACAATATACTTGGAAAATTCCTGACTTCTGTTCTATCAGAAGCTGAAAAAAGAACAAGCTACGTAGAAAATAGCAAAGTAAAAACGAAATGATAGAGATAGAAGAACTTTACCCATTTTTATTCGACCCAATATATGTAAGAGTAATGTGGGGAGGCGACCTGCTAAAATCGCATTTCGGCAGAAGCATCCCTGAAGGTGATATTCCAGTAGGTGAATCATGGGAAATTTCAGATCGTGAAGGGGCCGAAAGTATAGTATCAAATGGACAATTAAAAGGTAAGACTTTACATGAATTAATAAATTATTATGGTAAGGCTCTGGTTGGAGAAAAGTTTCCTATTAATCGAAGATTTCCACTCCTTGTAAAACTCATAGATGCAGGAAAAAGGCTTTCCTTGCAGGTTCATCCTGATGAAGATGCGTGTAAGAGGCTTCCAGGAGCTGAACCTAAAACTGAAATGTGGTATATCTTATCAGCAAAACCTAACGCAAAGATCTTTGCGGGATTAAGGTCAAATTGTACTCAAAGACAATTTCTTTCATCTATGGACTCAAGCGATATTGAAAATTGTTTGCAATCGTTTTCCGCAAGACCAGGAGATGCTTATTTCATAAATGCAGGCAGAGTCCATGCAATAGGAGGAGGAATACTTCTCATTGAGATACAACAAAACAGCAATACTACTTACCGCATAAGTGACTGGGGAAGAGTAGGTCCTGATGGAAAGCCAAGAGAATTACATAAAAAAGAAGCTCTTGATTGTATAAACTTCACTGACCGTGTTTCTCCACGTATTCCATGTGTTTACGGGAGTTCGGATTATAATAGAAAATTTCCTATAATTAACAGGTGTCCTTTTTTTAAAGTAGACGAACTTAGAATCATAGATCCATGGATAGATTACACAGATAAAAATAGTTTTCATTTAATTAGCGCCATAAACTGCGACCTTGTTGTCGGTTATGCAGGCAAAACTGTTGAACTTGAGCCAGGCAGAACATGCCTTATTCCTTCTTGTTTTGGAAAATATCAAATTTCCTCCAATACTCAGGGAAAAGAAGCAATAGTACTAAAGACTACACTATAATATTTTAAAAATCTTTTAGCTTTTTTCGCCTGAACTTAGAATATCTATATTTGATTTTACAATTTTATCCAATATTTTACACCTAATTTTTTCAAAATTTCACAAAGAAAATGCGTCCTAATATATTATTTTTTCTTCCCGATCAGCATAGGGCAGATTGGTTGGGAATAAATGAAAATTTACCACTACGAACCCCAAATCTTAATGAGTTATGTTCTAACGGGATTTTTTTTGTAAATGCCTTTACCCCATCACCTCTTTGTGCTCCAGCAAGAGCGTGTCTGGCAACAGGATTAAATTACCAGAAATGCAAAGTTCCAAATAATTCGTATAATATGCCTCTTGATATTCCAACTTATTACCAGGTCCTTCGTAGTACCGGTTATTATGTATATGGGGTTGGAAAATTTGATTTACATAAAAAGGACTTATACTGGAATATTGATGGCTCTCACCTCCTTTCTGAATGGGGATTTTCTGGAGGAATTGATAATGAGGGAAAACTTGATGCAACATCCTCATATAAACAAACAGGAAAACCTCAAGGGCCTTACATGGCTTACTTGCATAAAATAGGCTTTGCTAATAAATACGTTGATGAACATAATAAAAGACACATACATAAAGATGCATATATAACAGAACTACCTGAAGAAGCATATTGTGATAATTGGGTTGCGGAAAATGGTCTCAATTTCCTTCGCAATTTTCCAAAAGATAAACCATGGCATCTCGTGGTTAATTTTACAGGGCCACATAATCCAATGGATGTAACTCACAAAATGCACCAAAATTGGCAAGATATCAATTTCCCCTACCCTATTGCAAATGAACAAAAAGATTACTCTCCTGAAGACCATCAAAGAAATAGAAGATACTACGCGGCAATGATAGAAAACATTGATCGTCATATCGGACGTTACATGAATCTTCTGCAGGAAAGAAATGAAATAGATAATACTTTAATTGTATTTTCCAGCGATCATGGAGAAATGCTTGGAGACCACAACTTGTGGGGAAAAAGTGTTCCTTTCCATCCATCAATTAGAATTCCAATGATTTTAGCCGGTCCCTCTATACCTAAAAATAAGAAAAAAAATGCTCTCGTCTCCTTACATGATCTAACTGCAACTTTTCTCGATTATGCCGGAATAGATAAATTACTGCCAGAATCAGATTCTCTTTCTCTTCGTAAAGTCATAGAAGGAAAAACAGAAATTCACAGAAACCATATTGTTTCAGGATTAAATAATTGGATCTGTGTATTTGACGGCAGATATAAGCTCATTTTACAAAAAAAGAATTCCCCTGTACTTTATGACTTATCAAAGGACCCAAATGAACTAAACAATATAGCAATACAATATCCTGAACTTGTAAAAAAACTCCAGAACTACATTTCTACGAATAATAACGACAATCCTTAATGACTATCCTTTCTAAAAAAGTATTTATAACCACCTTAGGTTGCAGGCTTAATCAAGCCGATGAAGCCCTAATCTATAGTAGACTATCTGAAATAGGCTACAAACCAACAACAAAAGAAGAAAAAAAAGACCTAATAATTGTAAATACCTGCACTGTAACAGCTTCAGCCGCACAAAAAAGTCGTCAAGTGTTCCGTAAACTCAAACAAAAAAACCCTTTTGCGAAAATCGCAGTAACAGGTTGCGATGTAGAGTTAAATGAAAATTTCTGGAAATATGAATGTGGATGTGATTTCGTCATAAAGAGCTCTGAAAAACATAGAATTGCAGAAATTATTTCAGAGAAAGAAAACGCTCATAGAAGACAATTAATAAACTCAGAAGTTTTCATCGAGAATGCAACGGCAGTTTTTCCCTTTAAAAATCGGGCTTTAGTGAAAATCCAGGAAGGGTGCAATTCCTTCTGTGCATATTGTATCGTACCCTTCACCAGGGGAAAACCCCGTTCAAGGGCTTTTAATGAGATTATTGATGAATGCAAAAAACTCCTTGAAGCTTCGCACCATGAAATTGTGCTTACTGGTGTAAATATATGTCGTTATAATGACAATGGAAAAGATTTATCCGACTTGCTCTACAATATACTTGAACTTAATGGAGATTTTCGCATTCGGCTCAGTTCTACTGAACCAGACGCACAACTCTTTAAAATAATTTCTTTAATGAAAGAAAAAACTAAACTGTGTAGGTTTTTACATATCCCAATTCAACACGGCTCCGATGAAATATTAAAACTTATGAGGCGACACCATAATACAGATGATTTTGCGGAATTCGCAGAATTCGCAGTTAATAAAATCGACGGTATACATTTAGGCACTGATTTTATATGTGGTTTACCAGGTGAAACAGAGGAATTATTTGAAAAATCAATAAATTTTCTAAAAAAACTACCTCTTGCTAACATCCATATCTTTCGATATTCACCAAGAATCGGCACAGATGCGGCAAAGTTTCCAGATCGTCCAGCAAACAAAGACGTTTTCTGGAGAATGAAAATTCTCGAAAAATTAAAAGAGGAACTATCATTACAATTTATAAAGTCGCAGGTCAATAAAATTGCAACATTTATCGGCGAAAAAAAAGATAACAATATGTTAATTGGCTGGAGTGATAACTACATAAAAACGATTGTGAAAGGCTCCGAACAGGGAAAACTTACAAATATAAAATTCATAAAAATTATGGAAAACAAAAAGCTTCTCGCTGAACTAATAAAATAATAATCTTTTTTCTTATAAAATTTGCAATAAGCAGATTGCAAAAAAACAAATATAGAGTAATTTATTTATAGAAGCAGGGTGAACCTCTGAACAATAATGCAACGGGGCGGCAACGCCTTATATTTTATAGTTTGCGGAGACATCCCCTGCTTCGCTATTTTTCTATAATCTAAAATTCACAAAAAAACTTAAAAAGAAAGATTTTTTCTCACTTTTAATGTTGTATCCTAAAAAAGAATTCTTAGCCTTGAAATTTCCACAACATATACTTCTGTCCTTTTTAATTATATTTAAATTATCCCAGTTTCTCTCTGCCTCTGAACTTAGAATTAATGCAGGTGGACGTGTAACTACAATTGATCCTGCACTTGCAGCAGATTTCATAAGCGGGCATATTGTATGCGCTCTTTATGATACACTCCTCGAATACGATTATGCTGAACGTCCTTATAGATTAATTCCAGCAATGCTTACTGAAATGCCTGTAGTTTCGGAAAATTCAAAAATTTTTACTTTTTCCCTGAGAAATGACTTATTCTTCGCCGAACATGGATTTATGTCAGGAAAAAGCAAAGAAGAGAGAAAAGTAACTTCAAAAGATGTTGAATATTCATTTAAAAGAATTGCCGATGCTAGAATAAATTCACCAGGTTACTGGATTTTTCGTGATAAAATAAAAGGAATAGGGAATTTCAGACAAAAAACATCAACGTTAAAACAAAATGACAATACTATTTATAATGAAACGATTGAAGGGATAAAAATTATAGATGATAGGCGTTTTGAAATCCATCTTGATAGGCCTGATCCACGATTTTTATATATGCTGGCCATGCCATATTCGGGAATTCTATCATCAAAAGCCGGCCTTTCCGGAAATGATTTTTCTGAGACTGCAGTAGGAAGTGGTCCCTTTATACTTCAAAAATGGCAGAAAGATTACAAAATGATTTTTCTGAAAAATTGCGATTTTCGCAAACAGTTTTATTTATATGCGGAAAATGAACACGACCGCTCTTCTCCACTTCCATATATTGATAAAATTACCTGTTATCTTGTAAAACAACCCTTATCTGGATGGTTGATGTTCTTACGTGGAGAACTTGATATAGGAGGAGTTGACAGAGATAGTTTCGATGCAGTAATTGATCCCCATACAAAGGATTTAAAACCTGAATTGAAGTCTAATGGCATAAAACTAATTTGCACTCCCGAATTTCAAATTAACTATGTGGGATTTAGTTTTACTGACAAGCGATTAGGAGAAAATTTATATTTGCGTAAAGCTATTAGCAAAGCGTATAACATAGAGTCAAGAATCATACATTCTAACTATGCACTGAGACCTGTGAATGGTCCTATCCCCCCTGGGGTTGCTGGATATGAAGATGACTATGTAAACGATAATTTAATCTATGACTTGGATGAGGCAAAAAATCTTCTTGAAAAGGCAGGTTACCCTGGAGGAATAGCCCCTAAGACAGGCAGAGCTCTTGAATTTGATTTTGATCTTGGAGATAGCAGTCCTTATTATCGTCAATTAGCCGAATTAATGGTTGATGATATGAAAAAAATAGGAATAAAAATAAATCCCATATTAAATAATCGCCCTAAATTTTTTCAAAAATTATCTGAAGGGAAGATGCAAATTTTCAGGCTTTCATGGGTGGGCGATTATCCAGATGCAGAAAATTTCCTTCAATTATTTTACGGTCCCAATGCTGGAAAATCGAATCGGGTTTTTTTTCATGATGATAAATTTGATGAGGAATTTGAAAAGGTAATTCTTATGGGAGATTGCCCTGAAAGAACAAAGAAATACTCTGAACTCGCAAGATATATTACAAAGAAAGTCCCGTGGATATTTGAATCATCTCCAGTAAGTTATCAACTTATTCACGGCTGGATTGAAAATTTTATTCCCAATAATTTTGCAAATAGTCGATGGAAATATCTATCTGTCAATGAAGATAAAAAGGCTTCATTAAAGGGTAAATTAAAATCTTTTTAGTTTAAATTCACTTATTACTCATCTAAAATCCTTTTCATAAAAATAAAAATATTTCGATTTTGAAAATTGGAAAGCAGAGAAAATAGAACTATATTTAGTGTTTTCTAAGATATTAATTAAATTTTTCATCTTTGTCCGGAGGTTAATGTGATCAGGACAGAAAATCTCACAAAAAACTATGGTAAGGATCGAGGTGTTTTCAATCTAAATCTGGATGTTCCAAAAGGTAAAATCTATGGATTTATAGGTCCCAATGGTGCTGGAAAAACAACCACAATAAAAATGCTTTGTGGCCTTATAAAACCTGATTCAGGAAAAGCATTTGTTGGTGATGTTCAGGTAACTCCATATAATATCTCACGAATAAAGAAAAAAATAGGTTATATGCCTGATATATTTGGAGTATATGAGCAAATGAGTGTATGGGAGTACCTTGACTTTTACGGTGCTGCGTTTAAAATCCCGGTAAAACAGAGGAAAAAGAGGATTGAAGAAGTACTTGCTTTAACAGAATCTTCCCACATGATAGATTATCAAGTCACATCTCTTTCAAGAGGGATGAGACAACGAATTGGACTCGCAAAAACTTTGATTCATGATCCAGAAATATTAATCTTAGATGAGCCTGCTGGAGGTCTGGATCCCAATGCGCGAATAGAAATGAGACAAACAATTTCAAGATTAAAAAATCTGGGCAAGACGATTCTACTGTCAAGCCATATACTTCCTGAATTATCTTCTGTTTGCGATCTTGTAGGAATTATTTTTAAAGGAAAACTTTTAGTTCAGGGAACAGTGAAGGAAATAAGCGCGAGTCTGCAGGAAAAAATTATTATTAATGTAACAGTTGATTCTGATGTAAATGAAGCTAAAGGAATACTTGAAAGAATAGACTGTGTTGAAAATGTAAAAATTCTTGAAAAAAATCTTCTCCAATTTACTTTTACAGGCGCTAGAGAACAAATAAAAAGCGTTCTTAGAATACTTATTGAGAATAAAGTAGTTGTTCGCTGGTTTTACGAGGAAGAAATTGACCTTGAAGATGTATTTCTTAACATTACAAGGAGAGCTTAGAATGTTGAAAAATCCTATTTTCAAAAAGGAATTTTCTCTCATTTCAAGGTCTATCCAGAATAATATAATAATTTGCTCATATCTTATTTTTCTTTCCATTACAATAGTCGCGCTATGGCCGTCTGAAGGAGTACTTTCTTTAGCGTCTGCTGCTGGAAAACAGATATTTTCAATATTTTTTAGTATAAATCTTACACTCATTCTTTTGATGGTTCCGGCTTTCTCAGCATCATCAATTACTTATGAAAAGGAAAATAACACTTTTTCATCACTTTTTGTTACATTATTATCACCTTTTGAAATAATGTCAGGTAAACTTTTTGCCTCAATAATTTGTCTACTATTGGTTGTTCTTTTTTCAACTCCTATAGCGGCAATTTGCTCGCTTACTGGTGGAATAAGCAATCTTTTGTTGTTTAAGATTTTGTTTGTACTATTTTTATCTGCATTCAGTTATGCTATGGTGGGTCTTGCTGCCAGTGCTGTGTGCGAGAGAACATCAACTGCGGTAGTTCTTAACTATGCGATAATTGCGAGTTTCGCAGGTGGTAGCTGGCTGCCATCTGCGTTATTAAGTAATTTATTACAACACTTTCAATGGCTTTTTCATCTGATAAGGTCATTTAGTCCTTATGATGTTATTTTTTATTTGCTTTACCCGGAAGCATATAGCCTTACAAGCCGGGTAATGACAACTAACTTTTTTAATCCTTTCACTGTTTTTACCTGCTTTTCAATTTTTCTTTCTATTGTCTCATTTATGATATTTGAACGTTGTATTTTTCGACCATCGGCTAAAACAAAGGCAGGAGTAAATGAGCAATATACGGACTTCAAAAAACTTGTAAAAAGAAAGTTAAGCTGGCCTTTTTATCTCATAGACCCATTAAAAAGGAAGAAAAATATTTCATCCTTTTCAAATCCTGTTTTTGTTGTGGAACTTCGCAGCAGGATATTCGGAAATCCCAAATTCATAATAAGAACAATTTCTGCAATATTTATACTGAGCTTAATTATAATGACACTTGTGGCCTTACAATACGGAAACATGGTTCGCCCTGAGTCAGTAAGACTTGCCGCAATTGTTTTCCAACTCGGAGTAATTGCTCTAATTGCCCCTGGTCTTAGTAGTGGATTAATAACAGATGAAATCGCCAGTGGTACTTTTGTTATGCTCAGAATGACTCCACTTTCTCCTATTACAGTTGTTTTAGGAAAATTGAAAGCAACTTTCTTTTATGCAATGATTTTTTTAATTAGCAGTTTTTTTGTTCTCTTTGCTATGGCATTTCTTGAACAACAAAATCTTTTTCCTGAAACATCAATTTTGAGTGGTATGTGGTGGTCAGAAACCATCTCAAGGGCTAAAAATGCTGAATGGTGGTCGGAATTTTGGAATACCTATAGGAGGATTTTTTTATGGGTTATTCTTCTACTTCTGAGTGCGTTAACTTTTTTGAGCACGGGCCTTTTTTGTTCGGCCTTCTCGAGAAAAACAAGCACAGCTACTGCGACGGCTTATGTAATAACTGCAATAATCTGCGTCTTAAGTTTTGCACCTCTTATTTTGAGAAATAAATTGTCTCATGAGTTAAGTATGAAAATTCTATCACTAAACCCGGTTGCATCTGCTCTGCAAATAACAAATTCAACATTTTCAGATTATCCTGGATTATGGATAAAAAACATCTATACATTAGTCACTCTTGTTATATTTTTTACACTGATTTCCACATTCAGAACGTGGTTACTTTTCAGGAAACAGGAATGATATAGTTTTTTCTCTCTCATCTCTTATTATGTTAACAAAAAGAAAAATAATTTTTTTTAAAAATTTCAAAAATTGGTTTATAAAAAACAGAGAGAACATTGAGGCTGTTTTCTTTGATATTGATGGCACTCTTATAGCTGGCAAGCGGGCATTGCCAGGAGCTATAACAGTAATTGACTTTTTCAATACTGAGCACTTTCCTTATCTGCTCCTGACAAATGACGGAAATCATTCAGTAGAAGAGAAAAGTAAGATGATTTCGTCTGCTGGGCTAAGCATTCCAACATCAAACTTTATTTCATGCAGCATGGCTTTAGAAACCTACGTAAAAAAGTATAAATGCCATGGCCAAAAATTTTTTGTAATGGGAGATCTTGGAAAGCCCTGTTATGCGGAAAAAGTATCATTAAAAGTGGAAAGAAATACCAAGAAAATATTTGAATGCAATGGGGTGATAGTAGGCGAAGGTACTTACGATTGGCAAAGTGCATTTTTTGCCGTATTAAATTTTTTTATAAAGAATGAAAATGCTCCTTTAATAGTTCCAAATCCGGATAGCTATTGGCCGAATGGTCCTAATGGAGAAATTGGTATAGGTGCCGGAGCTAAGGCAAGATTTATATGCATGTTGTTAAGAGAATATGGCATAAAGAAGAAACCCATTTACCTCGGAAAACCATACAAATTAATTTACGAGTTTGCCTTTCAAAAACTTTTGAATTTATACCCAGAAAACAAAAAATTTAGAAAAAATAGGATTCTCATGTTGGGAGATTCTCTTCGTTCTGATATAAAGGGCGGTATAGGATTTGGTTGTAGAACGGCTCTTCTCCTGACAGGAATAACTAATGAAAAGCAATTAAAAAGTATTCCTGAAAATATAAAACCGGAACTTGTATTTAAAAGCCTGGCTTAACCTGTTTATTTTTTGAAAAATGCAAAAAAAAACGCAGGTATTTTTTATAGATATTATGATTTTTTTACCAAAATCGCGATTTTCGACATTTCATTTTTTCGCATTTTTTACACTGTGGGAAAAGGGATTATGTTCCTACTTCACTCTCTTCAACTTGCTGCAGTACAACTGGCTCTATACCATCCTCGTTGCTCCAGCAAACCGACTTCATGGAATGTTCAAGTAAAACCTAAATTAAGCAGTTGGCTGCATTTGCTGTAGATACCAGGCAAAAAGACGAAGCTGGAGTAACTAGTAGTAGAAGCTAACAAAGTAGATACGATAAATGCGGCCAACCCTTTGCAGGTTGAAAATCGTAAAAAAAATTGTCAATCTAAAAGCTTAACCAAGCATAATCTATAACAACCTTATTTTCATATACATAAAAATAAAAACAATTTTC
>ERZ795060.2516-NODE-2516-length-18480-cov-4.762551_pt1 | contig 18480 bp, 19 predicted proteins | sample MGYA00375144_ERZ795060 | MGnify/ENA primary metagenome ERZ795060 (study PRJEB30189, sample SAMN05720157) | activated sludge metagenome | isolation source: anaerobic digester from wastewater treatment plant | place: Japan | collected 2015-05-15 ...
AACAGATTAATCCAATAATTGAGGGTATTTTTGCAGTATTTGGTGAACAAAGCATAATATGGGGCGACATACCTACAATAGTCAGAGCCGAAAGCCGTGAAGAACTCATCACCGCCGGGGGATTAGGTTTTATTTCTGGCTCACTGATATGAGGTATGATCTGAAATGGCAGAAATTACCTCACTCGTTGTGACGCTTGATTTTCTGGAATTCCCACATGTATATACCTGCAGGGGAGAGGATAAAAGTCCAGCACTCAATTTAAAAAATCTGATTGCTGTATCAGTTGCGATCATGGTTTTTAATCCATTCATCAAATCATGTTGCTCCTTTACTCCCTGGATTATCTGGAACCTCCCCCCGCTGTCCAGAATTCCTGAAGGCATTCCAAAGGAGCCACAGGTATCATACCCGGTTCAGGCAGTACAAGGAAGAAATGATTATGGCACCATCGGCTATCATGGACCATGCCCTCCGGATGGTGAGATGCACCGGTATCAGTTCAGAGTATATGGTCTGGATACCATACTGAATCTGCCACCAGGATCAACAAAAGATGAACTCATTCAGGCAATGAAAGAGCATGTCATTCAATATGGAGAGACGGTGGCCTTAGCACGATAACGGGAGGGGGCCGTCTTTTCACATTATTATATGTTCACTGATATGGTGACCCTGTCAGATACCTCGGAAATCGCATCTGATGCTTTCGGCTGGATGGCAGCTGGCTGATGCTCTTTCACCGGGCATTTCCAGAATGGATATGGACATAACCGGTTACTTTTCTCTTCAGAGCATACCGGCATTCCATGAAGAAACCACAGGTACAGACAATGGGGACGGTTTGGATGTTTTTCAGTGTTGGTACTCACGCTGCACCGACTTCCTGTTTTTATCACCAGTACTTTTACTGCCGGGAGTTATAGAAGTTTTCGAAAAATTGTATTCTGATCAGAAGCGAACAGATCGGCTCCTGACCATGTACAGAGCACACAATATGACCGCAATACAGGGTAGACCACTACCCATTCCGGATCTGGTTGGTGTCGGCACAGGGCTCTCCACAGGAGATGTGACCGGAATCTGAGTTTTTGGGACCTCTACCGGGTTTAATACTGCAGATATGCTGACCGTTTGTTTATCCGGGATCAGGACCCTGGAGATATAATCAACAAATCCCTCTTTTCGCATAAGGAGGGTATGTTCTGCAGCAGAAATTCCATTTAAAACGACCGGTGAAAACCCACGGTATTCATTATCCAGATATACGCTTGCCCCGGAAGGTTCAGACTGGAGAGAGAGCGTGCCTGCTTTCTGATATCTCTCCCCTGTCCGTACCATATCAGCATCGACATAGGTTGTCCGTCCCCGTGATACGTATACATCCTCTGAATAATCATAATAGCCAGGATATTTCAGACGAATCGTATATGTACCAGGCCTGATGTTCTCTAGAGTAAGATAGCCGGAATACGGAGTATATCCTCTAAACCGGTTATCCAGATAGACCTCAGCCTGATAGGGGGTGCTTGAAACCTTCAAAATCCCATCTGGATATGATGAGAAATCCCATCTGCGATCAAAGGGGTCATAATATGAGGGACGATAGTACCGGTCATCGTACCGTTTATAGAATACCATCGGTTCCTGATATCTTGGTGAGGGATGGTATTCTGGACTGAAATCAGGTTGTGGGAGATAATAAGGAGTTGGTTCAGACTCAGGAGGGGTTTGCGGATAATAGGGGATCGCAACACCCGGATCCGGATATTGTGTCGGAACCGGGAGAATCTCTACCGGCTCCTCATAGGTATCCGGAACTGGTGAAGGAGGTATTGCGGGATAAAATGGTTCAGCAACAAAAGGATCCTGATACGATGTCCCGACAGGATCATGTGAAAAAACAGGCACGTTCGATGCCGGCATATCCGATATAGCAGGATCATGCACGAGTGAAGGGAGAGGAGATACACATGCACTGTCATCAGGCATTGTGTCTTCGGTTTCCGGGACCGGGGTTTGGTATCCATCAGGTGAAGGAATATAGAGCGGATAAAAAGGCTCAGCAATACCAATCCCCTGCTGATCATATGGTATGAGATTTCCCTCATCTGCATACCCGGCACATGAAATACCACACATGATGCCGATGATAATTACAGACATCACTATTTGAAATTTATTTTTTTCCATTCCTTCCCCCTGTAGATCGAACGTTGATATTGAAAAGATCCGTACAGATAGCAATATACCTGGAAGGGTATAATAGTCTCCTCCGCCATACAAATCAGAACAGAACATTACATTATCCATACTTTCTTTTTCATAATCGGTGCCACACGAGATCGCCAAAAAAAAAATGAAGAAACAAAAAACCGGGGCCTTATACAAAAAACCCAGATAGAATAAAAAATCTCATAGGTTTTTAAAGATACGGTTTTTCGCTCTTTATGGCTCTATCACCACCGAAAACGATACGATATTCTTGGATATCGATATTGCCATATCCTACAAATTGAATCGTTTTGAGGCTGAATTATTCCGGATGAAACTATTATCCCAATTTCCTGATACCAATGACCTTCATGTTTTCGAAAATCTTCCTTTTTATATAAGAAAATCTGTGCTTGGTTGAGTATTTCTGTATATGCAGGATGATGATCAGGATGAGATTGTTAAAAAACTATACACAAAAGGAATTATTTATCCTAATTTTTTTGAAATGATCTCAAAAATGAAGCATTTAAGAAATTTGCTTGTTAATTGAGATGGAAAAATTGATGGCCAGACGGGTTTTTATTTTTAAAAAACTATCTGGAGATACTCTGCGATTTTTGTGAATAAATCGAGTTGTATATTCAGAATATTTATAAAAATAGTACGATTAGTGTTTCATGATCATCTCAAGATCTTCAAGAAGACTTTGCAGATCCTCTTCATGTTCAACTTCCTGCGTGATGATGGTAAGGATCATATTGTAAGTAACCGGGTCTTTCCCCTCCACCATCTTCATCAATTTGTCATATGTCTTGATGGCACATTGTTCCCCCTTGATATTCTGCTCAAGCACAGCCTTTACATAGGGATCCACCGGTGCATCATATCCACAATTCGTCAGAGTGTACCACTCTTTTGGTTCAAGAATGGGAGTCCCACCCAGTTGGACTATCCGCAGGGCTATCATATCCGCATGAGATAGCTCTTCAGTGGCATGCTGAACGAGTTCAGCTATGACTGCATCCTTTGTTGGTCCTTTTACTACCTTCGATCCAACCCAGTACTGGTAATATGCAAGCCATTCATCTGCAAGCGCTTTATTAAGGAGCGATATCAGTTCATTAACATCCATGCCAACAATTTTACGTCCTTGTGATCCCATAGATCTTCCCTGACTGGGAGGTTCTCATCAAGGCTATAAGTATTCTTCGATCTTGGATTGTGAATATCTGATGAGGAGGAGAAGGCGTGAGGGATTATACGGGAAGGAGGAACCAGATGCTCATTAGAATAATCCTCACGGTTCTTTTCATGTATCCATCAGGATTATGTGATCACTGCGAGGATTCTGTCTCTGTGATACAGCCTGATATTATATTCCCTCTGACAGAAGAGGCTGTCTTAAAAGAGGCATCTGCTGCTCTTTTTGATGCAGAACAACAGATCGATTCGCTGCTAGCCATTCCGGTACACAAACGAAATGAGACAAATACGATCATCAGACTTGAGGAGATACTGACCGGATTTGATCATCATCTTTTGAAATATCAGATCCTGGCCCAGCTCTATCCTGACCAGAACCTTCGCAAAGCTGCAATACATGCAGCAGAACAACGGGATACTTTCCTAAGAGAGATTGCAGCCAGGGATGATCTCTTCCTGCACATCAAAGAGACAAAACCGGAATCTGCATATGGAAAATGGCTGTATGAACAGGAGATCAGGTTTTTTCAATTCGGAGGAGCTGGAAGATCGGATGAGGAAAAAAACCAACTCACACACCTCTATCAGGAACTTGGATCACTGAACAATCAATACATAAAAAATATCCGAGAAAACGTATCGCTCTCAGAAAATCTTGCAATATTACAAAAGACTGCAATTATCAGGCAGAAAATTGCATCGCTTCAGGGGTATGCAACATGGACTGACCTGATAAGTGATGAATATGGATGGATGACGAACGGGACTGGTATTTCATCCATACTTGATAAAATCACACCACTTGTGCGGGAATTTGTTCAGCCAGTAGTAAGCGGTTTGATACGAGGTAAGAACTCTCCGAACAACCTGGCATCAGTGATCTCTGATTATGAAATGGAATCATTGCTTGCCTCATCGCAGAAAGAGGAAACGCGGTATCAGGTGATGGAAGATAAGATCCCATATTACCGGACCCTCTGGCGATCACTATCCCTCATCTCCTGCCTGCTCCATGTCACTACAGAGTTTATTCCCGATGCCCGGTCATATGCTCCGGATGTTCTCCTGTTTCGGGTATCGGATGAGAAAACGAACAAAACGCTCGGATGGTTTTACCTTGATCTGACAGATCGGCCTGAAAAGTCCAGAGAATGGATGACTGTACTTATAACAGGAGGGGAGGGAAGGGGAGAGGGCCAATCAGCTCCTGTTTTCATCGTATGTGGAATACTCAGTACTTCGTCTCATGATGGAGCGATTACAAATGAAGAGTATACTCTTCTTTTTCACGAATTAGGTCATGTGTATTCCAGGATTCTTACGGCCTCGGCAGGGTCCTCACCAGTACCGGTCAATCTGCCGGTTGAACTGACCGAAGCATCGTCACATCTGTTCGAATACCTGGCCTGGACTCCTGATATCCGGGGGATTATTCTGGCATCTGATATAGGTCCGTACAATCAGACAAAATACCAGAAGAACACTCCAGCAGAAACGCATGATCCCTTCTCACCCGTCAGCCGGTGGAATTTAGGAAGGGATCTGGGAGTTGCTATTTTGGATCACCGGTTTACCCAATCACCTGAATCAGTATCATTTGGAGAGGCGTATGCTGACATCATCATGAATATCACAGGAGTTCAGGTTACCGATCAGGGAGGATATCTCCTGCGTCACCCCCATCTTGTCGGGGATACTGCAGGGACATACTGGATATATCCGGTCGGGAGGCTGTACGCAACTGTTCTTTTCTCAAAATGTATCGAGAAGGGTGTGCTTAACAGATCTATATGGAGTGAATTTATAAACAATATCCTCATTCCTGAAGATAAACATAGGATACCGGAACAGAGAATTGCAAAATTCCTGAATACCGATACAATCGATATCGTTTCTGTGATGAAACAGGGAACCAATACATCCTATGGAAAAAACTGGTCATTTGTCCCGGGATGTATTACCGAGTTGCTCACCAGAAAGGTGCCACATTCATGTATCTTCAAGCTTGTGAAATAAGATGACCCCTTTATTTCCACTGGAGCGCGGGCTGAATTGATTAAATTTTACAATTTTAGTCACCATCACAGAGATTTCATCAGACATAAACCGAATTATTTATTTCCAGTATCCCCGTTCCATGCGGGTGCCAGAACCAGTCGGATCCTCCGCTTCTATGCGAAGTAGGTTTTTTACTAATCAGCAATTTGAATCTTAAATTTGAAATTAAAGGGTTATTATGGATATTCTCATTGCGCGTTCTGATACCCATGTTTCGAACATATCATCTGCCTGCTCACTAACTTCAGGTAAATGCTAATCACGAAAATAATATCATTAAAAATCTTTTATTTTAGAGATTTGCAATTAATTTGCGGTTTTTAAAGATGTAAATGATGATACATTCAAAACATCCATACGAGTAAGAACACGCAATATATATATAGAACCACATTACAACAATTATGGTGAACCTCTATGAACGACTCCGCAGATACTCAGCATGAGAAGAAATCAGAAATGGATCAGGAAGGAGAGGAAGGCCTGATTCCGGAAGGGTCACCTCCGGAAGAGGAGAAAAGTCCTCTTGAACTACTCCGTGCAGAGTATGATGAACTCAATGACAAATATTTGCGGTTAGCAGCTGACTTTGAAAATTTCAGAAAACGTTCCATCCGTGAGACAGAGCAGCGTATAGCACAGTCAATCGGGCAATTTGCCCGTGACATGCTTGAAGTTGCGGACAGTCTTGATCGAGCGATACAGGCAGAGGGCGGAGCACACAAAGGGCTTGTTCAGATCCAGAAACTGCTGATTCAGGTCATGAAGAGACAGGGGATCGAATCATTTGAATCAGTCGGTCAGAAATTTGATCCAACCCGCCATGAAGCGATCGCAATGATCCCGTCTTCTGAGGAGGAGGGGACGATCTGTGATCAGGTCTGCAAAGGATACTGCCTGCAGGACAAGGTGATCCGTCCTGCCCAGGTTGTTGTGTCGCAAGGTACAGCACCAGTCGAACAAAAGTAATCAATCAAATATAGGAAATCATTATGGCAAGCGAAAAAATCCTCGGAATTGATCTTGGAACCACTAACTCCTGTATGGCTATCATGGAGGGAGGAAAACCAGTCGTCATACCCAATGCAGAAGGAGGCAGAACCACTCCGTCTGTCGTGGCTTTTACAAAAGAAGGGGAACGTCTGGTCGGAAGCCTTGCAAAACGTCAGGCAATTACCAATCACCAGAATACAGTCATATCAATAAAACGTGAAATGGGCACGTCCAAAAAGATTGAACTAAACGGGAAGACCTTTACTCCCCAGGAGATCTCGGCAATGATTCTGCAGAAGCTGAAGGCAGATGCAGAAGCATACCTTGGGGAAGAGATCAAGAAAGCCGTCATCACCGTTCCGGCATACTTTAACGATGCCCAGCGGCAGGCAACCAAGGATGCAGGTACGATTGCAGGGCTTGAAGTCCTCCGTATCATCAATGAACCTACGGCATCAGCACTCGCATATGGTATTGACAAGGAAGAGGATCATACGGTACTCGTCTATGACCTTGGTGGCGGTACCTTTGATGTCTCAATCCTGACTCTTGGTGATGGTGTCTTTGAGGTCAAGGCTACATCCGGAAACAACCACCTTGGTGGTGATGACTTTGACAAACGAATCATCGACTACCTTGTGGCTGAATTTAAGAAGAAAGAAGGGATAGACCTTTCAAAGGACCCCATGGCAATGCAGCGTCTTCGCGATGCAGCAGAGAACGCAAAGATTGAACTCTCCCAGAAGCAGAAAACGAATGTCAATCTCCCCTATATCACCACAGACTCAACAGGGCCGAAATTCCTGGACATTGATCTGACCCGTGCCCAGTTTGAACAGCTCATCGCTGACCTTGTTGACAGCACCATCGGACCGGTGAAGCAGGCTCTCTCCGATGCAGGTCTTAAGCCATCGGATATCGACCGTGTTCTGCTTGTCGGTGGATCAACCCGTGTTCCGATTGTACAGCAGAAGGTAAAGGAGCTGCTTGGCAAGGAGCCTGATAAAGGAATTAACCCTGATGAGTGTGTCGCAATCGGTGCTGCAATCCAGGGAGGGGTTCTTGCCGGTGAAACCAGTGACATTGTGCTCCTTGATGTCACCCCCCTGACGCTCTCCATTGAGACACTGGGTGGCATTGCAACCCCGATCATCGAAAGGAACACAACAATCCCAACCAAAAAGAGTCAGATATTCTCAACCGCAGCCGACAATCAGACCTCGGTTGAGATTCACGTCGTGCAGGGAGAACGCAAACTTGCAAATGACAACTTTACCCTTGGTCGGTTCATGTTAACCGGTATTCCCCCGGCTCCACGCGGTATACCACAGATTGAGGTTACATTTGATATTGATGCCAATGGTATCATTCACGTGACTGCAAAAGATCTCGGCACCGGAAATGAGCAGGCAATCACCATCAAAGGCAGCAAAAAACTCTCTGATGATGAGATCAAACGGATGGTTGATGATGCAAAGAAGTATGAAGAGGAGGACAACAAGAAGAAGCAGGAGATCGAACTGCGTAACAACGCAGATATGGCAGTCTTCTCTGCAGAAAAACTCCTGAAAGAGAGTGAGGATAAGATCGAAGAAGAGGATAAAACCACCATCAGGGATCATATTGCAAAGATGAAGACCGCCCTTGAAGGAACGGACTCTGATGCCATACAAAAGCAGATGGAAGAACTGACCGAGGCGGTCTTTAAAGTTACCACCAAAATCTATCAGAAAGTTCAGGCAGAGCAGGCGGCACAGAAAGGAGAGAGCAGCTCCTCCTCTGCTTCTGATGACAATGTTGTGGATGCCGACTTTACTGAAAAGAAGGAGTGAGTATAAAAAATGGCTGCGGGAGATTACTACGATATCCTTGGCGTGTCCCGCAATGCCGATGATACCGAGATAAAAAAGGCATACCGGGGCCTTGCCCGAAAATATCACCCCGATGTGAACAAAGATCCCGGGGCAGAGGATAAATTCAAAGAGATAAATGAGGCATATAGCGTCCTGTCAGATCCGCAAAAACGGGCTCAGTATGACCGGATGGGGCATGAAGCCTTTACCAATGCTTCAAAGGGATCCTATGGCGGAGGTGGATACGGAGGAGGATTCAATGCAGACTTCTCTGGGTTTGGAGATATCTTTGACTTTGCCGGGGATATTTTCGGAGGATTCGGACGTCAGCGGGGCCCGAGACGTGGTGATGATCTGCTCATGCGGATTGAAGTCACCCTTCGGGATGCCGTATTCGGTGCAGACCGTGATATAGAAGTGATGCATGCTGAGTCCTGTTCCACCTGTGACGGAACTGGTTCGGAGACGAAAAAAACCAAGAATTGTCCAAAATGTGGTGGAACAGGACAAGTAAGACAGGCAACCCAGACCCCGTTTGGTAACTTTATCAGGCAATCCACCTGTGATCTCTGTCATGGAAAGGGAAAGGTCGCTGAAAGACCATGCTCAAGGTGCAAAGGGACCGGTCATGAAAAAGTCAGACGAAAGGTATCGGTCCACATCCCCCCCGGGGTTGATACCGGCATGCGGCTCCGTCTGGAAGGGTATGGAGAGGCCGGCGATCATGGGGCACCAAATGGTGATCTCTATATTGAAATCCATGTCAAACCTGACCCACGGTTCCAACGAGACGGAGACACACTCCTGACAAAAATTCAGGTAACACCGGCACAGGCAGTACTTGGAACCACGGTTGAAGTAATCACCATAGACAACAGACACCTTGAGGTCAAGGTTCCTCCAGGAACTCAGGGAGGGAGAAAGCTTCGTATTGCCGGAGAGGGTGTCAGGAAGCGGGGCAGACCAGGTGACCTTCTCGTTGAGGTCGAAGTGATCATTCCCAAACATGTGAGCGGAGAACTCAAAGCACTCTATGAAAAGATACTCGAATTAGAGGGCAAAAAAAAACCATCTAATCTAGGAAATGAGAAGAAAGGGTTCTTTGAATCTATTCTTGGAGGATAAATCCGCTCCCTTTTCTTATCTTCACCTATCACAACACTTAAACGTTTCTGCAGGAAAAGTACAAAGTACATGGCGCGGATCCTCCTTGTTGACGATGCAGGATACATGAGGCGGCTTGTTGGTATCATGGCTACCAAAGGAGGACATGAGATTGTTGGAGAGGCAGAAACAGGTCAGATAGCAATAGAACTCTATGAAAAAGTAAAACCTGACTTGGTAATTATTGATATCCTGATGCCTGATATGAACGGCCTTGAAGCACTGAGAAGGATCCGGGAGATCGACCCTGATGCCCGCGTTCTCATGTGCACAGCATCAGAACAGTCATCACATGTACAGGAAGCATTGTCTCTTGGCGCCAAGGGGTATATCGTAAAACCCTTCACGAAAGAGGCCATCCTTTCTACCATCGAAAATGCATTTGCATCCTGAATTTTTTCAATATAATAGGAGTATGAGTGAGACTCATCCTTGAATTATCCGGGGAGCACCCGGCTATCCCTTTTGAAGAAGTAAAAGCGATTCTCCCGGTATTTGATCAAAACACCCAGGTTCTGATTGCCGAGGCACCCGCAATAGACATCCTTGACAGATTTGCGTATACGCACAGTGCGATGATCTATCATGCGACCTGTGCCGCTGATCGGGAATCCTTCATTGATATGCTCACGGGCCTGGATATTACCTCACATGAGCCGTTTTGTGGCAGAGTCAAAAAAATGGCAGATCATGGCATGAATGTACCTTCCGGAGAGCTGGAGCGACTGATCGGGTACCATATACATGGAAAGGTGTCGGTTTCAGCACCGAAGCGGATATTCAGAGCAATCATTGCCGGAGGGACCTGTTATTTTGGAGAACTTGTGTGGGAACTGGACCGGACTCCGTACCATACCCGAAAACCCGGGAAACGACCGTTCTTTCATCCGGGGGTGATGATGCCACGAATGATACGGGCACTCATAAATATGTCCGGAGCCCTGCCTGGAGAATGGATTCTGGATCCTTTCTGCGGCACCGGAGGGACCCTTATTGAAACATCACTGATCGGATGCAGGGCCGCAGGTACTGATGCAGACCTGGAGATGATTGCAGGGAGCAGAAGAAACCTTCCTGCCGCCATGGCCGCAATTGCAGATGCCCGCCATCTTCCGTTTCCTGATCAATCCATCGATCATGTTGTATCCGATCTTCCCTACGGTCAGTCGGTTACCATTATAGGAAACGGGCTCAATGATCTCTATCAGCTGGCACTCTCGGAGATAAAACGGGTGGTAAAAAAAGGAAACCATTCAGTCCTGGTAACGCACCAGGATATCAGACCACTTGCTGAGCAGTACTGTGAGATCATCGGATATTACGAACAACGAGTACATAAAAGTCTTACCCGACGGATTCTTGTTATCAGGTAATCCGGTTCGCAGGGTTTTATAAACCGGGTATATCCAATCAGGTAAAAATATGGCATTTACGTTCTTCTTTCGCGATGCCCAGACATTAAATCTGGCTATAGATCATTTTTTGCCTTTTGTGCAAAGCAGACGGTCAATTACCATCTGGAGTGCAGGCTGTGCTATGGGTCAGGAGCCGTATACCTTTGCCATCCTGCTTCGTGAGCGAATGGGGCCGTACCTTTTCAGGAATGTCAAAATATTTGCAACCGATATTGATACCTACAACCAGTATGTGCAGATAATCGGGACCGGAAGATATCCGGAAAAAGACCTCCAACGAATTCCTCCGGAAATATTCCAGGCATACTTCAGAACAGATCCCCAGGATCCCGGATATGTGTATATCGCTGATGAGATCCGTAATGCTGTTGAGTTTAAAAAACATGACCTCCTGACCTTTGAGCCGATCAGAACAGGCATTCATATGATTATTTGCAAAAATGTTCTGCTCCATTTCTCTGCCGAAGAGCGTCTCCAGGTCTGGAAAATGTTTTGGAATGCTCTTGAATACGGGGGTTTTATGCTTCATGAGCACACACAAAAACTTCCTGAAGAACTGAGCGGACTCTTTGATCAGATCGTCATGAACGCACAGATATTCAGGAAAAAATAGAATCATGCTGGTGAGAAACCTTACTGAAAAGAGCGATTATTACACCTCAAATGTGTGGCATATCTGCGGTACATATCATGCATTATCAGACCTGAATACGCTCATCGACGTCGGCCGAGATCCTGTGATTATGGAATCGCTTGAGACGATCAGGTGCGGGCTTGGGAAACGTCCGGTAGAGCAGGTAATTCTGACACATTCTCATTTTGATCATGCAGGAATGCTGCCAAAAATCAGGGAGAAATACAACCCGCATATATATGCCCACCCCCTGAGCAGAAATGACGAAACCACACCACTTGCCGACCGGCAGAAGATCCAGATCGGAGAACAGGAATGCATGGTTGTCTATGCACCTGGTCATAGTGAGGACTCATTATGTATCGTGTGTGAAGAAGAACATCTGCTCTTTTCCGGAGATGTGCCGCTGAGAATCTATTCACATGACGGAGAATTTTCAACGCAGTTTCTGGATGCCTATGAACTCTTTGTATCGGTGGGGATACAAACCATATACCCCGGTCATGGAGACCAGATCACCTGCAATGTCCCCCATCTCATGGAAGAATCACTGAAAAATATCCGCAAAAGCAGGATTGTGTGACAGATGGATATTGAAAACCTTACCCGGCAGAGTACCATATATACATCCAATGTATGGTTCTGCTCCTGTAATGACGCCAATGAGGGGGGAGTTCTTATCGACACCGGATGTGATCCGGGTATCCTTGAATATCTGCAAGAACAAAAAAAGAGATTAGGCAGAAACCCGGTCAGTCAGATAATTCTTACCCATAACCATTACGATCATGCCCGACTATTAACGGAGATCAAAAAAGAGTACGGCACGACAGTATATGCCTCCTCACCGTACGCAACAGGAATTGACCGGATTCTGAGTGATGGTGATGTTATCAGATGTGGCATTTATCATTTTGAGATTATTGCAATACCTGGCCATACATCCGATTCAATCTGTATATACTGTCCGGAAGAAGAGATTTTATTTTCAGGAGACACCCCCATGATGATATGGGGCACTGATAACACCTATGAACAGGCATTTATTCGTGGATTTGAAGAACTTGCAACGAAAAAATTCCATACTATCTACCCCGGACATGGAGAGATAATCGCGACAGGTGTTGCAGACCTTATCAGAAATTCTCTTGTCAACCTGCATAAGAGCCGGGTTATCAAATAATCGCCTATTTACTGAAAAAATCAGAGGACGTTAAATACTCCCGTGTGCACACGTTAATACTGCGTTTATTAAAAATTCCGGGTAGGGATTTAAATCCTCTTCAGAATGAGGAACTCTTTTTACTCCCAGGATCCGACCAAGTGTCTGGTAGTCTTTTTTGTATTATCCATCCTACATGTATTGACATATTGCAGATATGATATCATGATATTGCAAATTATGCACCGTTTTGAAAAAATTTTCTTTCGAATTCTGAATTTATGAAGACGCTCATACTCGGGGGAGGCCTGTGCGGCGTAACCCTTGCCCGAATCCTCTCCCAAAAAGGCGAGGATGTAACCGTTCTGGAGCAGGAACCAGTGCCTGGAGGACTGTGCAGGTCTCAACAAACAAATGGATTTACCTTTGATATTGGAGGGTCGCACATTATCTTTTCCAGAGATACAGAAGTTCTCCGGTTTATTCATGATGTTCTTGGTGCAAACAGAGCCGAACGTGTCCGAAATACCAAAATCTTCTATAAAGGAAGATATGTGAAGTATCCATTTGAGAATGCTCTCCATGAGCTTTCCAAAGAGGACTGCTATAACTGTCTCCATGAGTTTATAAAGGCCCTTATTGCGTCGGAAAAAGGAGATATGCGTCCCCCCTGCAACTTTGAGGAATGGATACTTCAGACATTCGGGAAGGGTATTGCAGATGCCTACCTGATACCATACAATACCAAGATATGGAATTATCCGCCACATCTCATGTCTGCTCACTGGATGGAAGGGAGGGTTCCCCGTCCACCGGTTGAGGATATCATCAAATCCGCAGTCGGAATTGAGACTGAAGGGTATACTCACCAGGCAGTCTTTTCATATCCGGTTACCGGCGGCATTGAGGCGCTCATTCATGCGATCGCTGCCCCGGTCAGGGAACGGATTCTGACAGGGTTTCGTGTCACACACATAACCGAAAAAACAGGTGGATATGAGGTATCTGACGGGGTAAGAACCCTGAACGGTGACCGGATTATCAGTACAATTCCCCTTCAGAATTTGATCTCCTGCCTGAGCAGCATACCAGATGACGTTATGCAGGCTGTTGCTGCTTTGAAATATAACTCCGTCATGGCAATCGGGATTGGAATAAAAGGAGAAGTGCCGCCATATTCCTGGACCTATATTCCTGATGCACATGCCTCGCTTGCCAACCGGATATCATTCCCTTCGAACTTTTCAAAAACCACAGCACCTTACGGGTGCTCGTCTGTTCTTGCCGAGATCACGTATAATGAAGGCGATAAGACATCACGCATGACAGATGATGAGGTCACGAGCCATATTATCTCGTCACTCTCTTCTCTCGGCCTTTTTACTCCGGATCAGGTTGTTACCACGCAGATTACCAGAAATAAGTTTGCATACGTTGTGTACGACCTTGATTATATCAGGAATATTACAATAATCCGGCAGCACTTTAAAAGCCGGGGTATCCCACTCGTCGGACGGTTTTCACAGTTTGAATACCTGAATATGGACGGTATCATCCGTTCAGTCCTGAATTATGTGAATGAACTGGCATGAAGATCAATTTTGTCGTTGAAGACATGTTTGTGTTTAAGTATATCGGTTGCTCAACCGTAGCGCGGACACTCTATCACGGCCTGAAAAAGCAGAATGGGATCGATCTGACCTGGGAGCGGTACAAATTTCACGCAGATATCTCACATTACCACACCTTCGGACCAATCGCCCTCTTAAACCGTCGGCTGGCATCCGGTAAGAAGATCCTGACCGCTCATTCAACCCCCCGGGTAAATATCGGAAATCTGGCACTTACGAAAACTATTAACAAACGGTATCCTGAAATTTTCCACAAGTTTGATCATATCATCACGATCTCAGAGGCATGTGAGAAAGAGGTGCGGGAGATGGTTCCCGACGTTCCGATTACACGGATTCCAAACGGGATAGACCGGGAGTACTTCTCCCCTTCATCTGAAAAACGGGACGCATTCAGGGATTTTTGGAGCATTGCTCCTGAAGAACGTGTCGTCCTGACGGTAGCTCAAATCAGTCCGAGAAAAGGATTTTATGACTTTATGAAACTTGCATCAAGGAATTTGGATACGCGGTTTATATGGGTAGGGGGGTTTCCTTATGGGCTGATGTCAAAGGATTATCTGAAAATCAAGACAATGATCCAGAGAAAGCCGGAAAATGTCCTGTTCACAGGGTTTGTCAGGGATATTACAGAGGCATATTGCGCAGCTGATGTTTTTCTGATGCCAACATATGCCGAAACCTTCGGACTTGCGGTACTTGAAGCACAGGCGTGTGGCCTCCCGGTCATAGCACGGGATATTCCTGAATTTCATGAGATTTATAAAGACTCTATACGCTATTTCAAAACTCCTGATGATGCCCATAACGAGCTTGCAGATGAGCAACAACTGCGCAGATGTGCTGCAAAGGCGCGTGAATACTCATCGCAATACGACATCCAAAAGATCTGTCGCGAACATCTCTGCCTGTATGAAGAACTGGTCCTAACATGATATCTGTAGTGATTCCCTCGTTTAATGAAGAAGAACGCATAGAGCGGTGTCTGAAATCCTTACAAAATCAGGATTTTCCGCGTGATGAATATGAGATTATTGTGGTGGATGGTGGATCAAAAGATAAGACGCGTGAGATCGCAGAGAAGTATGCTGATCTTGTCTTTATTCAGACCAGTCCAAAGGTGGGAGGTGCCCGAAATGACGGAGCATTACGCTCAAGAGGAGACATTATTGCAACAACCGATGCTGATACCATCCTCCCGTCAGACTGGCTTTCCCGAATAAAAAAGGGATTTGAGAATCCTGATGTGATTATGCTCTACGGCCCGGTAAAGCCTATTGAAGCAACCATAAAAAACAGGTTTTATCTCTTCCTTGCCAATGGATTCGCCCATATCGGGTACCTGACCGGAACAGTTCTCTTTACCCTTGGATGTAACAGCGCTTTCAGGGCAGAGTCATTTAAAAAGGCCGGAATGTACCGGGTATCAGATGCCGGAGATGATCTTGAGATCGCCCATCGGATGAGACGAATTGGTACGGTGAAATTTGACCGAAAACTGTTCGTGAGCTTCTCTATGAGGAGATATGACCAGTTTGGCGCTCTGAAATCTTTGTATGAATGGTTTTACATCGTATTTCATGGTGGTGACGCTGAAAAATACCAGTATACAAAACGCGAATACCGATGAATAAGAGAAAACACGAGTATTAATAAAGTGGAATATACAACTCAATATACAACAGGTATTATTAAGATCACAATAAACTCTCTCCAACCTGGCATGCATCCATGTTTGATACAAAAAAAGGTCCTCTGACGGAGATTCTCGTTGTTGAAGATGATGATATCATCGCAGCTCTTATCGAAAGATTTCTTCTTCAGCGGGAGTACGTTGTTTGTGACAAGGTTGCATCCGGGGAAGATGCCATCTATAAGACCGCCGAACATCTTCCTGATCTGGTCCTCATGGATATCAATCTTGCCGGGAAGATTGATGGAATTACTGCGACGAAGTTCATTACCGCCATATTTCATATCCCGGTTATCTTTTTGTCAGGTCAGGACGATGAGACAACCCTTGAACGGGCAACTCTGGCTGAACCGGCAAGTTTTATCATCAAACCATTTAATGCGAAGGATCTCTACTCAAATATTGAGATCGCGCTTCATAATGATCGCATTCTCAAGCGATCAAAGGATTATCAGGGAGGGAAGATAAGACGGATAGCACGTGCAGCGTTATCAGAACTGGATGCGTATTTCATCCTTGACAAACGCGGGCGGATTGTATTTATCAATCCCTATGGCGAGCACCTCCTGAATGTTCACCGAAACGACGTCATCTTAAAACCAATCGGAAAATATCTTACCTTTTATGACACCAGGCAGAATATTGTATTTACCGATACCTTTCAGGATGTTATCAGGGAAAGCCTGGTTCTTGGCGTTCGGCAGCACATTGCAGTAAAGATGAGTGATAATACATTCCGGCATGTTGTCCTGCAATCAACCTCGATCAGGGATTCAGAGAATGAGACCATCGGGATGATTGTCAGGATGCATATGAAGACGAAAAGTGAGATATGAATACCTTCATATCTTATGAATGGTAACATATACTGGCACCTCTGGTCCCGGTAGGGTAGTGGATATCCTAGAAGCCTGCGGAGCTTTTGACCTGGGTTCAAGTCCCAGCCGGGACGTAATTTTTTCTTCTGAAAAATTATATTCGTCAGATCGTGAACCAAAAAAATTTAAAAATTTATTTATTCAGCTTTTTCCGAACCATTCTCGCCTGAAGGCCGTAATACATTGAATACCCGATTGCATCCGTCTGGTCAATGGTTGTCGAATCAAATGATGCAACATCAATCGAATAAAACGAATCCGGTGATGAACGACCAAGCACAGTGACCGATCCCTTGTATAACCGGAGATCAACCGTTCCATTTACACGCTTTTGAGTCGTGTCAATGAAGGCATTTAACGCATCCCAGAGCGGTTCATATATCAGACCATAATAGGCAAGTTGTGCCCATTTTGCATCAACACTCTGCTTGAATGCATACTCTTCCCTAGTCAGTACCAGACGCTCAAGGTCTGCATGTGCTGTCAAAAGGACATTCGCAGCCGGATGCTCATATATCTCGCGTGCCTTGATACCGAGTACCCGGTTCTCCATCATGTCATTGCGTCCGATACCATGACGGCCTGCAATCTGGCCCACCGTACGAATAAGATCTGCACCTTTCATCCGTTTCCCGTCAAGAGCCACCGGAATACCGGCTTCAAAGGTTATGGTAAGGATCTCAGGTTCATCCGGTGCCTTGAGCGGGGAAACAGTCCATGCATAGATCTCCTCTGGTGGATGGAACGCAGGATCTTCAAGTCTGCCACCCTCAATGGAACGGCTCCAGAGATTTTCATCGACAGACCAGGGTTTCTCCTTGTCAACCGGAACCGGGATACCATGCTCTGCTGCATACCCAATCTCCCATTCACGGGTCATATTCCGTTCACGGATAGGTGCAATAACTTCAAGACCGGCAGCACGGAAGACAACATCAAATCTGAGCTGATCATTTCCCTTTCCGGTACATCCATGTGCAACCGCAGTCGCCTTTTCCTTTTTTGCAATCTCAACAACTGCTTCAGCAATAACCGGACGGGCAAGGGATGTTCCCATCGGGTACCCTTCATACAGACCATTGGCCTTAATGGACGGCATCAGACACCGATCGACAAACTGGTCGATCAAATCCACAGTATAATGCCGATCTGCAAATTTATTCCCCTTCTCTTCGGCAACGGTAATCTCTTCCTTACGCTGACCAACATCAGCGGCTACCGTTACCACCCGGTCATATCCATACTCCTCTTTTAAAAGAGGAATACAGATAGATGTATCAAGACCGCCGGAATATGCCAGTACTACTGTTCCTTTTCCCATGGAAATTTCACCGGTTTATCTCCTACATATGAGTGTCAATAGAAGAAAAAACCGCACGTAAAATTAGAAGAAGGAAGGAGATTTCAGCGACCGATATAATGCTGAAGCGGTTCAATTGTCAGGTTTTCTTCCCGGACTGATTGTATCGCCTCTGCTGCTGCAACCGCTGCCTGGAGTGTGGTAATATAGGGGGTTCCATAATCGACTGCCACCCGCATTATCTGCTGATGATCATGTCGTGACTTCTTGTCAGCAAAG